>Ga0209210_1000222_pt1 | contig 65011 bp, 68 predicted proteins | sample RifGroA1_FD_183991 | JGI IMG/M metagenome (GOLD analysis project Ga0209210, IMG submission 183991) | Contaminated groundwater microbial communities from Rifle, Colorado, USA - Rifle Groundwater A1 (SPAdes) (version 2) | ecosystem: Environmental > Aquatic > Deep subsurface > Groundwater >...
AAGTACGCTGTTTAATGCGCTTTTGAAAAAACAACAAGCGTATGTTGCTAATTTTCCCTTTGCGACAATTGAGCCGAATGTCGGGATTGTTCCGGTTCCCGACAATCGTCTAAAGCAATTGTCGCAAGCGGTGAAAGAATCTGAGAATCTAACTTTTTTTCCTCCGGAAGTTCCCGCGGTCGTTCAATTTGTGGATATTGCCGGTTTAATTGCCGGAGCTTCAAAAGGCGAGGGACTGGGAAATAAGTTTTTGGCCCATATCCGCGAAGTTGATGCAATTTGCCATGTTTTGAGAGTTTTTTCCGACCCGGATGTGGTAAAAGCCGGAGTCGTTAATCCCAGAAGCGATTTTGAAACCGTCAAAACCGAACTTGATTTGGCTGATTTGGAAACAACCGAAAGTCACAAAAAAAAGAAAAATACTGATTTTGAAAACCTGCCTCTTTTTTCCAAAAAACCCATTCTTATCGCCTTAAATGTTGATGAGGCTGATTTGAAAAGTGCCACCGAACTTGAGGATAAATATGCCAAAGAACTTGGAGTCAATAAAGATGCTGTGGTTGCAATTAGCGCCAAAGTTGAGGCCGAACTTTCGGAACTTTCGGAAGAAGATGCGAAGGAATATTTGAAAAATTTGGGGGTCGAAAAATCCGGTTTGGAAAGATTGATAAAAAAAGCCTTTTCAACTCTAGGACTTATAACTTTCTTGACGGCAGGTGAGAAAGAAGTGCGCGCATGGACCCTTCGACGCGGTGAAACCGCGCTCAGGGCAAGCGGGGTGATTCACTCCGACTTTGAGAAAAACTTCATCAAAGCCGATGTTTGCGATTTTGATGAATTTATAAAATATGGCTGGAAAAAGGCAAGAGAAGAAGGAAAAGTAAGGAGTGAAGGACGCGATTATATTGTTAAAGACGGGGATGTTATAGAATTTAAAATAGGCGTTTAATTGTGCTTTATTTCTTCAAATTCTTTACGGGTCGGAGTGGTTAATGCCAGGTTTGCAATTCTACCAGCTAAATCGTTTCTAACTTTTCCAATTCTTAACTTTAATCTTCTTTCACTGGCCAATATTTCGCTTCTAAGATCATCCTTGGTGGCAATTTTCATCTCCTTCAGGGTTGATACTAGGTCTTTTTTTGTGAGGTAGGGCTTCAACATATAGAAAGATAATAGCACATTTTTTGACAATGAGTAATTTGCGAAGAGTAAATGTCCCTGTTTATAGATGTCGGTTTATGAATGGTCCAAAATGTACGTACGTTGGAGAGAATTTACCTTCGGGTGCTCATGAATCTCTAAAAACAGTTTGGTGCGAAGTACCATCGGGTGATCGAAACAATCTAAATAGATGTAACATTGGAGGGAAAGAAGAAAATGTTATTAGAGATGAAGTATTAGTATATCTTTCTCCTGGTGGAATGATGTCCTAACAAAGAAAACTATTTTAATTCCTCGCTTATTTTGGTATACTTTCCCCATGCAGAAATATGAATTAACTCTAGTTCTGGACGGAAAGGCAACGGCTGCCAAGAAAAAATCCATTCAAGAATTTATTGAAAAAGTTGTTAAAACTGTGAAGGGCAAAGTTGGGAAAGTTGAGGAGTGGGGTAAGAGGGATTTGGCATATAAAATTGGTAAAAGTACCTCTGGAGAATTTTTAATCTTTCCTTTAGAATTAGATGTCCAAAGTCTAAAGGGCATTTTTTTGAAACTTAAGGGTCAAGAGGATATTATTAGATACCTATTGATAAGAAAGGAGAAATCCGCCTCCGCTTAAAAAGCTACGGCGAGACAAAGTGGCACGGAGTTTAAACAAGGTAACTTTAATTGGAAATTTAACGCGCGACCCGGAACTTAGATACACGCCCCAAGGAACGGCAGTTTGCTCATTTGGGGTTGCAACCAATAGGCAGTGGACAACCGATTCGGGCGAGAAAAAAGAAGACGCAGAATTTCATAGAATTGTTGCTTGGAATAAACTCGCCGAAATTTGTTCCCAGCTTTTGACCAAAGGAAGAAAAGTCTATGTTGAAGGCCGGCTTCAGACACGAAGCTGGACAGGTCAAGACGGGGCACAACGGACTTCGACGGAAATTGTTATTTCCGATATGATAATTTTAGATCCGCGCCGTGACAGTGCGAGTCCGACAGAAAGTTTTGATATGCCCGAGGCGCAAGTTGAGGAGGCACCGGCCGGGGTGGTCAATGAGCCGGGTGGTGCAGCTCCTAGTCAACCAAAAACTAAGCCAAAGTCCCCTGCAAAGCAGGGTCAGGCTTTGCCTGATAAGTCTAAGAGTAAAAAGGACGAGGAAGACGAGGAGATACCTTTTTAGGTTTTATAATTTATGCCGCCAAAGAAATCCAAAAGAAGAAACCAACCACTTAAACTTAAGCCTGTTGCGGTAAATTGCCCTTTTTGTAAAGAGGCGAAAGATCCCGATTACAAAAAATACACCGAGATTGCTAGATATTTAACGGAAAGAGCGAAGATTATGCCAAAAAGCCGTACTGGCCTTTGCGCAAAACACCAAAGGCGCCTGGCTATTTCTATCAAGCGGGCACGCCATTTGGCCCTTTTACCCTTCACAGGAAGTCTCTAATGAATCCGCAATTGCCCAAAATTTCGTTCCCAAGTGTCAGAAAAATTTTAATTTTTGTTTTTGCGGGCGCTTTGTTGTTTTCTTCCGGATATGTTTTTGGGGTGAACGGTTTTAATGTAAATTTTAACAAGTTTCCCAAAGCAATAATTTCAAAGGAAGTTCCTCCCAACCACCAAGACGTTAATTTTTCGCTTTTCTGGAAGGTTTGGGACGATCTGGAAGCAAGCTATTACGATAAAACCAAAATAGTACCCAGTCAGTTGGTTTATGGGGCAATTAGCGGAATGGTTGCAGCCGTCGGAGATCCGTATACGGTTTTTTTGCCGCCCACTGAAAACAAGGTCGTTCAGGAAGATTTAAACGGGAGCTTTGAGGGAGTAGGCATCCAAATAGGCTACAAGGGAACTCAACTTGCAGTGATTGCTCCCTTGCCGGATTCACCCGCCGAAGAGGCGGGAGTTAAAGCAGGGGACTTTATTATAAGAATTAAAGATGATGCCAAAAAAATAGATACCGGAACTGTCGGAATGAATTTACCCGAGGCAGTTAAGGCAATTAGGGGATCCAGGGGTACAAAAGTAGAACTGACTCTCTTAAGAGACGGAGCCACAGAACCAATTGTTGTTGAGATGACAAGGGCCCGTCTTGATGTTCCAAGTGTAATTGCCACCTTTGACGAGAAAGACAAAAATATTGCCCACATTAAACTTTTGAAATTTGGTGCAGAAACAGATGCCGAATGGGCAAAAGCGGTAAAAACTATTTCTCAAAATAAAGATTTGAAAGGAGTCATTTTAGATTTGAGAAATAACCCCGGAGGCTATCTGCAGGGTGCAGTTGATATAGCTTCCGAATTTCTAAATAAAAATTCATTGGTTGTTGTTGAAGACAGAGGTACAGAAGTCAAAAAAGAGTTTAGAACTAATAGGCAAGGAAGCTTTACGGGAATCCCGGTTGTCGTTTTAATTAACGGAGGAAGTGCTTCCGCATCAGAAATTCTGGCCGGCGCCCTAAGAGATGAAAGGGGAGTCAAGCTTGTAGGCGAGAAATCTTTTGGAAAGGGAACAATTCAGGAGCCCCAGGAACTTGAGGGAGGAAGCGGTCTTCATATAACCATTGCACGCTGGCTTACGCCCAAAGGAACTTGGGTAAATGAGAAGAGTCTTGAACCAGACGTTAAAATTGAAGACGACCCAAAGACAAGCCAAGATGAGCAGCTCTTGGAAGCAATTAAACTTTTGCAGTAGTTTCCAATTTACAATTTTTAATTTACATTGAATTTTCAATGAATCATTGAATAAATGAAAATTGACTGAAAATTGGAACTTAAAAATTGAAAATTAAGACCATGAAGAAAGTGAGTATCAGAAAACTAGTAATCGGTGGTGCGATTTTCCTGGTTATTCTTGCGGCTACCTTCGGCGGGGCAATCGCCGACAGGATTTTTGGCTTTAAACCTCTTGACGTGCTTTTTCCGCGAATCGGTGGAATGAATCTCAATCAGAAAGTTCTTACCGAGGAGTCTGTTGTGATTGATGTTGCCGAGCGTGTTTCTCCATCGGTGGTTACGGTTTCGATACAAACCCCGGCAAGACGGGTTTTTGAATTTAATCCTTTTGGCGGCTTCAGTTCCAGAATTCAAGGAGGTCAACCGCAGGATATTGGGACCGGATTTATCGTAGCTTCCGACGGTCTTATCGTTACAAATAAACACGTAGTTTCTGAAACTGGTGCAACTTATAAAGTTATTACCAAAGATAATAAAGAATATCCGGTTCGTGAAATTAGCCGTGACCCAAATAACGATATTGCAATACTGAAGATAAATCCTTCGGCAGGCTCAGGACTTCGGCCCGTCGAACTCGGCGACTCGTCGGGCCTTCGGGTTGGTCAATTTGTGATTGCGATAGGAACTGCGTTAGGGGAATTTAGGCATACGGTAACAACCGGAGTGATTTCCGGGCTTGGCCGTGGGATTGACGCCGGGAACCCCCTAGAGGGCTATGTCGAAAGGCTGGATGATGTGATTCAGACTGATGCTGCCATAAACCCGGGAAATTCGGGGGGACCCCTGCTTAATTCAGCAGGCCAAGTTATCGGTATTAATGTGGCGGTTGCATCGGGTGCTCAAAATGTCGGATTTGCAATTCCGGTTAATACCGTAAAGAGTGCCCTTGATCAGTTTAAGGCAAGCGGAGGAAAGTTTAGTGCCAAGGCCTACCTCGGAGTTCAGTACCAAATGGTGGATATGCAGACAGCCGTGATGAATAAAATTCCCCAAGGAGTATTTGTGGTTGATGTGATTTCCGGCTCTCCGGCAGATTCTGCGGGAGTTAAGCTAAATGACATTATTACAAAAATAGACGGGCAGGAGATAAGTGACAATCCGCCATCTGGCGGAGGGGGACTCGCGGAAATTATTTCTAAAAGGAAACCGGGGGACAAAATAGAGCTCGAAATCTGGCGCAACGATGAAACTCTTAAACTTTCCGTCACACTTTCCGAGTTCACAGAGTAAAATGAGATATGGCGATTCCAGAGTATCTTAGGGAAATTGCGAACGCAAGAATTGAAGCTTCACAAAGAGGCAAATTAGTGGGATGGGTATTCGATGTGGAAGAGGGTAATGGTGGCCTTGTCCCCTTTGACTCTACTTATAAGGCAGTATTTGATAAACGTATAGAAGTAGTTTGTTTTGGGTGTGATGGTGACACTTATGGCGGTTTATCTTTATTAAGACTGTCACGACAAAATGATTATAGTCATGCAGTTTTGGCTGAAGAGAAAGCAAGGGAGCATGGAAAAATGCACGCCCAGAAAGGTGAACAATGGTTTATTGTCAGGATTTTTGGCTAAATAAGGGGATGTCTTTTGTGGCTAATTATTTTTTGCTTTCTTCCAGAAATTTGGCAAGGCTGGCACGGGCAGCTTCTTCCACTTTTTTGTTTCTCTCTTTCAATGCTCCCGCTTGCTTCATCGTTTCTTCATGCCCCAATATGGTAGGTTGAGGATTGACAGGAAGGGCCTGGTGTTGTGCAGCTTCCCAACGACTCTGGCCCGGTTCGTATTCCACGCTTCCCCCTACGTGTACGGCGTGTCTAATAACGTTTCTTTTGGGTAACATATATCTGTATTTTAGCTTAAATTCCTGGTCAATTCAACGATTTTATCTAAATCTCCGTCAACTATTGCTTCCAAATTTCCCCAGGATTTTCCGATTCTATGGTCAGTGACGCGATTTTGCGAGAAGTTGTAGGTGCGGATTTTCTCGGCTCTCATTCCGCGGCCGATAACGCTTCGATATCCGGCAACGGTTCGCATTTTTTCTTCCTCCTGTTTTTCGAAAAGCTTAGCCCGAAGAAGATTCATGGCAATTAATCTGTTTTGTTCCTGAAATCTTTCTCTTTGGGAAGTAACCACAATTCCGCTCGGTCTGTGAGTAAGTCTTACCGCAGTTGAAACTTTTTGAACATTTTGGCCTCCTTGGGAAGAAGAGTGAAAAAACTGAATATCAATATCGCTAGGGTTTACGGAAACTTCCGACTCTTTTATTTCCGGAAGGACAACCACGGTTGCCGTTGAAGTGTGGACGCGGCCGTGTCTTTCAGTTGTCGGAATTCTTTGGACTCTGTGGACCCCAGATTCGTTTTTAAGTGCGTCAAAAACTCCCAAACCTGTAATTTTAACAACGTTATCATCTACCCCGGCTATTTTCCATCCTTTTTTGGCTACATAGCGCACGTACATGCGGAGTAAGTCAGAAGCCCAGATTTTGGCTTCATCTCCGCCGGTTGCACCGCGGACTTCTAAGTAAAAAGTTTGAGGTGATTCCATTAGAATTAGGCTTGCTTACGAAGTTCAGTCAAGCTTTCCGGCCTTTCGGCCTCTTCTTGGATTTTCTTTAAGTGCTTTAAGCGTCTTTTTTCGGTTTTGGAAACGGTCTTTTTGGCAGCACCTGCACGTCTTGTCTTGAATGCCTCAACCCGACCTGCAGTATCCACAAATTTCATTTGCCCCGTATAGAAGGGGTGGCAGTTGTAGCAAACCTCGACGCGAATTTCGGGAACGGTCGCGCCCACGGTAAAAGTGTTGCCGCAAGCACAAGTAACTTTGGCATCAGGGTACCAAGTTGGATGAATTTTTGCTTTCATGAAATGAATTTTACCAAATTTGAACTTAAAACTCAAAGACATATTTGTTCATTCTTTGCTTGCCCAAAGAATGAACTAAGAAAGTGCCCGCCTGATAATTTTTCTACTGAATTTCCGTTTGCTCATGTCTTGTCTCTCAAACTCCTCGGTCAAGCTTTCGTCGGACTATTGGACTTTTAAATTGTATTCGCAAACTCCAATTCTAGTGAAAAATTAAAGGCGTTTTGTTTTTTTATATTCTGCGATAATTACCCCAATAGCAATTATCGCGGCTCCGATTATGAAAGGAAGCGTGATTTCCTCTTTAAGCCAGAAAATTGCCAGTGGTGTTGCAAAGATGGGATAAAGATAGGCGAAAAGGCCGCCTTCGCCGATTTCAATGGTTTTTTGAGCTTTATGCCAAAGCCAATAGGCTAAAGTTCCGGATAAAAGAGCCATATAAATAACTCCCAGGTGATAGGAAATTGGTATCTGGTATATGGTATCTAGTATCTGGGGTAGAGGACGAGAAAAAAGAGCGACGGGCAAAATTGTTAGAAATCCGACGATAAAAGAAAGATTGGTCAAAAAAATAGGTGAAAGCTCCCGTCTTAAAAGGACTTTGCCGATAACGGCGGTTGCCACGCCGATCAGTAATGAGGCAAACACCAAAAGGTTTCCGGTTAGGCCGACTTCTCCGTCTCCATTTTTGAGAATTGGGCCAAGAATTATCACTACGGTTCCTGCAAGTGCAATTCCGATGCCCAGCATTTCCCGTCTGGTTACCTTTTCTTGTAAAAACCACACACCTGCAATTGCAACCATTATAGGACCCGCAGCCGAAATTAAAGTTCCGTATAGTGCCGTTGTTTTTTCATATCCCAAGAACAAAAATCCTAAAGTAACGGTTGAGGTTAGGAAAGAGTAGAGAATTACCAACCAAAAAGTTTTCGGCTCTTTTGGAAGATGAAAGCCGGTTAGTAAGAAAATGAAAACTGCGGCAAGTGCGGCTATAAAAAATCGATAAGTCAAAAATACCAGGGGAGAAAATCCTCCCAAAGTATATTTAATAACCGGCCCGGCAACTCCCCAAATAAAAGCAACAATTAGAAAAAGAATATAAGATTTAATTCTCGGAGTAGTTTTTTCAGGCAGCATATTTTTTTACTACATCACTACGTATTGATGTAGTGATTAATATTTCCAGCAAGTTCGCTAAGAGGGAGTGTTTCTTGGGTACCCGTGCTCATGTTTTTAACAACTACCGAACCTGTTTTGGTTTCTTCGGGGCCTATCACTATAACAAATGGTACGCCCTTTTTATCAGCGTATTTTAATTGTTTATCCAACCTTGTGTTGTCATCCGGATAAAGCTCTATACTAACTCCGACTTCTCGAAGTTTTTTTGCTACTTTGATTGATTGAACTAGTAAATCGGGTGAAAAAACTGTTACTAAAACTTGCGAAACCGTTTTAGGCTTGGGGATTAAATTGAGCGCCTCAAGCGCCTCTAGCGTCCGATCGAACCCAAAAGCAATTCCGGTTCCTGCAATGTTTTTTCCGGTAATTCTTTCAATCATTCCATCGTATCTCTCGCCGCCACCAACCGAACCACCAAATGCTGCAGTAGAGTACCCGGGAATTATCATTTCCCAAATTGGGCCCTGCGAATAAGAAAAAGATCTTGCTAATGTTGGTTCGAACTTAAAGTTTTCTCTAGAGAAACCCGATTTTTCCAAATACTGAAAAATTGTAAGAAGTTTTTCATCGGGTTTCAGATTTTCTACCTTGGTAAGGAAGTTTTTGGCATCATTTTCACTAAATCCTTTTTTAATTATTTCTTTAATAACTTCGTCTTTACCTATTTTTTTAATTTTATCTATGGCTGCAATCACGGGGTAGGGTATTCCAGCAAGAAGATCACGGTTATTTATTAAGGCAACGACATTGGTAAATCCTAAGGATTTATAAAGGTCAATACTTACTGCGATACACTCGGCATCGGCAATCGGTGATTCTACCCCCAAGATATCGATATCTGCTTGGACAAACTCCCTATATCTGCCTTTCTGGGGTTTTTCTGCTCTAAAAGCAGATTGAATTTGGTATCTCCGGAAAGGAAAAATGAGTTTATCAAAATATTGCCCAACGACTCTTACAGTTGGAACGGTTTGGTCGTAACGCAAGGCAACTTTTCTTCCCCCCGGGTCTTCAAATTTGAAGAACATTTTTTCATCCTCTCCAATCTCTCCCTTAAAAAGTTCAAGTGGTTCCAGCGTGGGGGTTTCAAGTGGCTCAAAGCCCCATCTTTCAAAAACTTCAACCATTTTTTGCCTAAGCCACGCACGCTTTCGGGCATCTTCCGGCAAAAAGTCCCTAAAACCCCTTAATGTTTGGAATTTTTTCATATTATCTTGATTTTATCATTCATTTTTGCACAAAGTAAATTATAGGCATTGGTTCAATCCCATATCTCAATCTTAAAATATTAGTTGTTTTTGCCATATTGGGAATTTCTTCCCAATTAACCCAAACCGGATTGGGTAAGATTTTCGATCTGTTAAGTATTTCAAAAACCATTCCTTCGGCAGCATATGAAGCAATTACTCGCTTCATTACATTCAATTGTTCTATTTTGTCTTTTTTAGTCATACCAATGTGATTTATCATGCAATCCTTCCAAGCATCTAAGATATCGCTAGATACTAATTCTGATTTATCTTTCAAAAAACTTTTATAAATAAAATTAAAAAACATTTCATAATCTTTCACAAATTTTTTCTGAAAATCAGTATATAATTTTACAGGCGGTAGATATTTTCTTAATAAAATCTTACCTTTTTTTATTAGCAATCCACGAAATTTTTCGGAAAGGTATCTAATTTTTTTATCTCCTAATATTTTTCTTGATTTAATAAAAAGATAAACAGCATTTGTATCGGCAACAATTTTGGTATAAGTTGTATTTGGGTTTTTCAGTATTATATTTTTAATAAACCACTTTTCCTTCCCATGTTGAGTTGTCATTCTTGGCAATTCCGTATATTTATCAAGTTTTTTCCCCTCAACTACAGAGTTGATGTCAATATCAAAGTTTACCCATCGACCATTCTTTTTATCTTCTTTAATTTGTCTTGGTGGACACTCCCAACTAATAAAAGATATCGGCTGATCATTTTTCCACAAGTCAATTAATCTTTCCCAATTTTCTGGCGGGAAAGAAAATTTCTCCTCAATTTGATTTAAGATTTTTGTATCCATATTTTATTTTAAAAATTATCTACAATTGTTCCGTCTTTTCGTTTTTCGTGTAAAACATAAAATTTAGGTAATGGTTCTATTCCTTTTGCTTTTCTAAGAGCATCAATAGTTTGAGAAATTCTTGTCGAATCATTCCATGCAAGAATTACGTTATCTCCAAATATTAAATCCAAAAAATATCCTTCAACGGCAAAATATCTAATACAATCAATCGCAAATTGTCTAAATGCAATAAGTGGTAAATTAGGATCTGGATTTGTGTGATCAACTAAAATATTCGTCATAATATCGATAATATTACTAGGTAAATAGGGAAGCAGGTCTTCAATTTTTGTTTGTTCATATATTTTTAAATATTTACTGAATATTTCTGGGCCCAGAAGATTTGACCATGTATCAACTAAAATTGCACCCGGCCACATTTCCTTGATAAACCTTTGTTCAGAATAATTTGTGTATTTGGCTATTGCCTGCATAGTTTCTTTTTCGCCGTCGATTCGTAGGCAAGCAGGGTATAAACAATAAGGATTATCATCAGCCATAATCTTTAAATAAATTGCTGATGGTTTATCGAGCCTACCGCCTACATTTCTCGCAAGTTTTCTTTCAAGAATCATTTTCGGTTGGGTAAATTGATAATCTGAATCAAAACCATCTTTTGGATCAGTTTGGGTATAAAGACGATATAACCTTTCAGTTTCTGGGTCGTATCTCAAACTTGTTCCTCGGGGGCATATCCAATTTATGACAATTGGAGTATTAATGTTTAAAAAACCTTCGAAAAAAAGCTGCCTAATTCTAGCTGGTCTTTCCCAGGGAACCACCGAAGTTTTCTCTATAGAATCCATCAAAGCATTTGTCGACTTTCTTGCATTGTCTACATTGTTTTGGTTAACTTCGCTATTATTTTTATTTAAGAAACTTCGAGCTTGTTCTGCCTTTCCCAAATAACGGGCAATTAATCTATTGTTAGAATTCTTATTTTGTGTCTCTTGTTCGTTATTACTCAAGACTACTTTTGTTCTAGTAATCTCTATATTTTTTAATTTTTTTGCGAGGCTTTTCTCATCCACTCTTCTTTTTATAACAGGGCCACCACCTGGTGCTCTAGATCTGTAATCTGCTAATCTGACTGCTCTTTTAAAGCCCTTTTCACTTGATTGATTTTTGTTTATAGTAACTCCCAATACTTTATTATCTTGAATTAATCTTTTAACTCGTGTTGGATTTACTCTGATATTTCGTGCAACCTCCAACACAGAAAAAGATGGGGGAGTTTCTCCAATAGAAGTCCAAGGCCTTGAAAGCCTTTCTAAAGATTTTGATATTTCTTTTGATTCAGACATAAAATAACCCCCGTTCGCTAACTCCCGAAATAATTTCGAGAATCAGAGAACGAGGGTTGTCCATTAAAAAAGGACCCTCGCGGTCCCATCTCTGTTCCCCGCCCTTATGAGTGGCGGGACTTCTTGGTCCCAGCTCCGCGGTTTGCGACACTAGGTATTTCTTTTTATACGGCTGAAATTCTCCGTCGAGTATTTGGCTCGCTGCTTCTGGATCGTGACTCCAGTACAAACGCTTTGATTAACTTTAAGAAGTATACTTTAATCGGTTAAATTTGTCAATGGATTCGACTTCGCTCACCATTGACCCTGAGCTTGTCGAATGGGTCAAATGGATTCGACTTCGCTCACCATTTTATTCACTCAAGTATAAATACCGTTCTTACTGAAGTTTTACCGTCAACTTCATCGGTTACATAAATGATGCGACTTTCGTCTTTAAGGTTTGCGGTTTTGGTTTTTGTCATTTTATTGTCGCCGAATAGGAAAACTAAAGTATTTTTAGCTGTAGTTACTTCAGAACCATCTCCCATCGAAACTTTTATTTTTGGTTCCAAAACAGGAGAGGTAATCAAAACTCTTTTGGCTTCCAAGACTTCATTTCCGTTTTTAAGCCCCATAGCAACAACAAAATCTCCGATTGCCAAATCTGCCAGTTTAACTTCTTTGGCGGTTTTGACCGAATTAACAAAAACAGTGTCTGGTGTAGTTGAGGATTGTTTGATTTCGCCCGTGGCTGTTTTAATCTGTAAAGTATTTTCGGAAATGTCTGTTATTGTTCCTATGAACGCCTTTGGTTTTTTAAGTACCTCGTCAACTTTTTGTTGCACTCTTTCCCTTATTGAATCAGTGGCTGATGAGGATTCAGATGCCGGAGTCGGGGAGGGGGTATTTATGGCTTTGGCAAATTCACTGGAATAAACCAGGACAAGATTGATTGATACACTTTCCCTGTTTTCGGAAAATGCAGAAATCACGAGTTGATTTACGCCGGCGGTAAGTTCAATCTCGCTTTCAAAAGCTCCACCGGCTTCGGTTTTGACAATATAATCAGCATTTTCGGTTGAGATTACCACCTGCGAATTTGGTTTGGTTAAACCGCTAATTTTTACAGTGTTTTGGGTTATGACTGCTCCGTCTTCCGGGGAGGCTAAAGTAATTGACGATTCAGGTTTTGGTGAGGGGGTTTGTGAGGCCGAGGAATTTCCGTTTGTTCGGTTCGACAAAGCTATGTTTGCGCGCCAGACGCCGAAAGCAATTATTAGTCCCAAGATGCTTCCTGCTAAGATTGCAAAGAATATTTCCTTTCGCATTTATGCGTCATTAATATATGCTAAAACATCCCCCTTGTCAAAGAAGGGTCGTTTTGTTAGGATGCAAGAGAATAAGCAAATCTACAAATAACCCAATAAGCAAATAAATATTTGAATGATTAAATAATTGAACAATTTGAAATTTATTTGTAGATTTGAAATTTGCTTATTTGCTTATTTAACATGGATATCACTTATCTCGGCCATTCTAGCTTCAGAATAAAGACTAAAACCACAACTCTGGTCACTGACCCGTTTGATCCTGCCATGGTTGGTCTTAAATATTCACCGGGCGAGGCTGATATTGTGACAATCTCTCATGAGCATGCGGACCACAATCAGAGCCAGCAAGTCTCCGGAGTTAAAAAGGTAATTGAGGGGCCGGGTGAATATGAAATAATGGGCGTTTCAATTTTAGGTTTTCCTTCGTACCACGATGATGAAAAAGGGGCAAAACGGGGTAAAAATACGATTTATGTAATAGAGGCAGACGGGTTAAGACTGGCCCATTTAGGCGATTTGGGCCACACACTTTCGGAAGAACTTGTGGAAGATTTGGGGGATATAGATATTTTGATGATTCCGACAGGCGGAGACTTTACAATTTCACCGGCGACTGCGGCAAATGTTGTTCAAGACATTGAGCCATCTGTCATTCTTCCCATGCATTATCAAACGGAGGGACTTAACCCAGAGACTTTTGCCACCCTTTTACCCGTTGAGGATTTTCTAAAAGAGGTCGGATTGACGGTTGAAAGGCTGCCCAAGCTTTCAATTAAAAAAGAAGAGCTAGATACGATTACGTCAAAGGTTGTTATTCTTGAAAAAAGATAATGGATACCACAGTTTCTGTTAGGATTCCGCCCCACTCTTCGGAAGCCGAAGAATCTGTCCTGGGAGCCTTGCTTATAGACCGCGACGCGGTAATTGCCGTTGCAGAATTTTTAAGGCCGGATAATTTTTACGATGAGCGCCATAAAAAAATTTACGAATGTTGTTTGGCTCTTTATGAAGAACGCGTCCCCATAGACGTTTTAACCGTTGCCGAGAGACTAAAAAAAATAAAGTTTTTAAAAGAAGTTGGCGGGGCAACGTACTTGGCCGAGCTTGCAAATAAGGTTCCCACAGCAGCCCATGTTGAACACTACGGAAGAATTGTTAAGGAATCTGCGACAAAACGGTCGCTTATGACGGCTGCAAGCAAGCTTTTAGACCTTTCATTGGATGAAGGATTAAATGCAGATGAGCTTTTGGACAAGGCAGAAGCTGAAGTTTTTTCGCTAACCCAACGATATCTTTCACAAAGTTTCACCCAAGTTAAAGATGCATTGGCAGAGAGCTTTGATAGGCTTGACGAACTTCATAAAAGGGGGGAGGGACTGCGTGGGGCCCCCACTGGATTTAAGGATTTGGATGACACGCTGGCGGGAATGCAGAAATCAAACCTTATAATTTTGGCGGCAAGACCCGGTATCGGGAAAACTTCACTGGCTCTTAATATTGCCCAGAATTTGGCCGTTAAATACAAAAGACCCGTTGGTTTTTTCTCGCTTGAAATGAGCAAGGAGGAGCTTGTGGATAGACTTTTGGTTGTTCAGGCTGACATTGACGCTTGGCGCCTTAAAACAGGCAAACTTGACGATGAGGATTTTACCAAACTCTCAAATGCAATGGGGGAACTTGCCGAGGCACCCCTTTACATTGACGACACTCCCGCACTTTCCATTTTGGAAATGAGAACCAAAGCAAGAAGGCTTCAGGTTGAGGCCGGAGGAATTGATCTTTTGGTGGTGGATTATTTACAGCTTGCAAGGAGTAGACAATTGGAAAACAGGGTTCAAGAAGTTTCGGAAATTTCTCAAGGACTTAAAAACTTAGCCCGGGAGCTTAAAATTCCAATTCTGGCAATTTCCCAACTTTCCCGGGCAGTAGAAAGTCGGGGAGGCAAAAGGCCGCAGCTTTCGGATTTAAGAGAATCGGGGTCAATTGAGCAAGATGCAGACGTTGTTATGTTTATTTGGAAGGAAGATGATGAAAATTCGGAAAATATAACCCTTGATATTGCCAAGCATAGAAACGGCCCGTTAAAATCCATCCAGCTTTACTTCAAGGGGGATAGAATCAAGTTTTACGGCAGAGAGACTAAGCATAAGAATTAGTCGATCTGACACAAGGTTCTTGAGTGTGGAGAAATAACCCTATTTATATTTTTCTTTCTTTTCCTAATTGAGCTTGCCATTCTTTTACTACTAGCCTTGTTTTTATTAATAGTTCATCCCTAAATATTGATCCACCATTGGGATGAAAATATTCTCCTTGGTCTTTTAGTTCTTGGTCCATGTGATCATGTTCTGTAATAAGCATTTCCCATGCTTGAGGTATTTCGCCCCGAGCTGTTTGATCAATTATTCCTTCTCTTTTCGCAACTTGATGTGTATTTTGTCATTTGTGCCGAGGGTGGGAGTCCCTTCAAGTCCGCTCAAGGTAAACTCTTTTGTGGCCAAGGAGAGAGTCGAACTCTCACGGGGTTTAAAGCCCCACACGATTTTGAGTCGTGCGTGTATACCATTTCACCACTTGGCCTTAAGGCGTATTTTACCATTTGACAGTCAATTTATCACGGAGTAAGTTAAGAATATGATGAAGACTTCTAAAATTAGACATGCTACCGAAAATTTTGTTTGGAGAGTTTTTGATGAGTTGGAAAAGAAAATTGATAAGTTAGATCAGAAACTGGATAGTAAGTTTGACAAGGTTATGGAGCAGCTAGTTGACATTGCCGGGCAGTTTAAAAAATTTGATGAGGAAAGAGTAATAATGGCAGACAGACAAAGGAATCATGAGGATAGAATTGAAAAGCTGGAACACACAGTCTTCAAAACTTCACAGATTTAGACTACAATAGCTTCGTATGATTAACGCTACCGATTTAAAAGCAGGGATTGCCTTTTTGCATTACGAGAAACCGTATCAGGTCATAAAATATAATTTGATTAAGTTGGGGCGGGGCAGTGCATACGTTAAAATTACGGCCAGGAATCTTGAGACAGGGGGAATAGACGAGATTTCATATCAGTCTAACGCAAGTGTTGATGAAGTTAATACTTACAAAAAAAAGCTTCAATATCTCTACAAAGACGCTTCAAGCATTGTTTTTATGGATCCTGAAACTTATGAACAAGTTGAAATTGACGCTTCCGTTTTAGACGGTCAGGAAGTTTTTTTGAAAGAAGGAGACAGTGCGGATGTTCTTTTTTGGTCCCTCGATTCCGCTCGGGATAAAGTACTCACGGTCGAGTTACCACCGAAAGTGGTTTTGGAAGTTAGGCAAACTGACCCCGGCGTTAAGGGCAATTCGGCTACCAATATTTACAAACCGGCGATTTTGGAAAACGGACTTAAGGTCAAAGTTCCGCTTTTTATAAAAGTCGGGGAGAAAATTCGTGTTGATACGAGAACCAAAGAATATATAGAGAGAGTAAAGTAAAACTCAAAGAATCCAAGATTCCAAAACTCCAAGCAATCTAAAAATTAAAAAATTCAAATTTTAACTTTTGATTTTAATTTGTTTTGAGATTTGGAGATTTTGAGTTTTGGAGTTTTATGCTAGTAGCCACCAGAAGGTAGCGAGAATGGTGACCACTTGGGTTGCCAAGCCGGGCAAAACGGAAGTATCAGTCTGAATAGACTTTTTAAAGGGAATCCACTTTTCTTCTATAAACTTACTCTTCTTGTCTAAAAAGTAGTACGGAGCTTCGATTAAATCCGGTAAGGCGGAGGCAAGACAGGCAGCAAGGATGACTATGGCATGGGTGGTATCCGGTAAGGCTTGGTAGGCGATATATCCGCCCAAAGCTAAAGATGCGACAACATCTATAATGACAATTGTTTTGCTTTGCTTTGTAACCTCGCCGTATTTTTTCTTTTCGGTATTAAGGTGGGGATTCCAGTGGGGGACTTTCTCAAGTATGAAATGACTGGCAAAAGCCAAAGGAATTGAAATTAACGGATTGGGAATTTTTGTGGCTATAGCTGCTGCGACAACCACATGTGGAGTTTCCAACATCAGTAAGAATTATGATATACCGTCTTTTCACGCAAAGTCAAATGATGCTTAACAAAAAGACATTCGGTTATCGACAAATTTTTTGAAAACACTCCTCACGGCAAATACGATATTATTATTTGAATTCATTCGTCGCTTGGCGTCTCACCAGCACAAATATCTCTTATTAGAATCATATTTTTTTGGTGCTGATTCGACACATTTCAAAAAATTATCGTCAACCTCTGTTTAAATTTAGAAAAAGTGCTTATGATATACCGTCTTTTCACGCAAAGTCAAACGAAATGCTATACTTTTCAAGGAACTAAAGAAAATGATAGAGAATATTTTAATTAGTCTATCCGGAATTCTGGTTTCTCTCTTTATTTTCTGGAAGAAATTAAAAGAAGATTACACTTCGGGCATAATTTTTACTTCGTCTTTCTATATGCTTTCTTTACTGGGGATAGCTTTAGTACTCTCCAGATTCTTTTTCCCTTTGTGGTGGTTTTGGTCGGGGTTTTTAGGAGTTTCCCTTGGTTTCGGAATAAGTTTAATCAGATTTAACTTAAGGTTCTACGAAACACTTGAGGCTACTTTTGCAGCCCTTTCTCCTTGGCTCGCCTTGGTACTTTTGGCGGATTCGGTTAGAAATGCAAGTTTAATTTCCTTTTTAGCTTTTTTTATGGTGTTGCTCTTAATTACTTTTTATTATTTTTTGGATTCGCAATATAAAAATTTCCACTGGTATAAATCGGGTAGAGTAGGAATTTCCGGGGTAATCACACTTGCGCTTTTCTTTTTATTAAGAGGTGTAATTTCTACTTTTTTTCCTTTTGTGATATCCTTTGTTGGTAAGTATGATGCGGTATTTTCGACAGCTCTGGCATTTTTATTTTTTCTTTTAACCTACAAACTTAGTAAAAGCGAATGAATAAAAAAACCGAAACACAATTAAGATTTCCTGCAAACTTGCTTCGGCCCATCGGCCTTTTTTTGCAAAGCCGGCTTTCCGGTCTTAAAAAAAAGAAAAAGGATATTGAAAAAGAAGATCCCTTTAAAGATACATCCAGAATTTTGGATAATGCCTCTCCGGACACAGAGGCTGCCGAACAGTTTGGCCACGCAAGAACTTCGGCAATAAGGCAGGAAATAACCAGAAAAATAATTCAGACAAGAAAGGCCATGGCGCAAGTAAAGATAGGGAAGTATGGCATTTGTGAAGATTGTGGAAAGATGATAGACACCGACCGCCTTATGATTTATCCCGAGGCGACTCTTTGCAAAAGCTGTGCGGCAAAAAGGGAGAAATAAAGTTTTCTGCGCGCTACAGACTTCTCAAAAACTCTCGTCGACGTACCCTAAATTAACGGCATTTTCACTCCTCGCTTGGCGTCTCAAAGGCACAAGTATCTTCTCTTAAAGGAAAAGTTTTTAGGTGCCTTTTCGACACATTTTTCGAAGTCAGTCGCGCTTCGAAAAGAAGCAATAAATGATAGAATAGGAGCAATGGAACCGAAGATTATATTTGAGGATGAATCTATTTTGATTCTCGATAAACCGGCGGGGTGGATTGTAAACGACGCAACTACGACAGTGAACCAGTCTACAATACAAGAGTGGTTGCGTCGTAATTTTCAATTTTCAATTTTCAATTTTCAAAATTTAAGAAATGGAATAGTACATAGATTAGATAAAGAAACAAGCGGAGTCCTACTTGTGGCAAAAACCAAAGAGGCGTTTGAGAATTTACAAGCTCAATTTAAAAGTCGGGAAGTCAAAAAAAACTATCTGGCCTTAGTTCACGGAAAAGTTGAACCAAAAGAAGGAGAAATAAAAGAACCGGTGGGAAGACTACCTTGGAGAAGGGATAGATTCGGAGTTTTGCCGGGAGGGCGGGAAGCAACCACCGGATATAAAGTGATCCGATACTACGATATTAAGAATGAGAAATTCACACTTTTGGAGCTAAAACCAAAAACCGGCCGAACTCACCAGATTAGAATCCACCTGAAATACATCGGCCATCCGATTGTTTCGGATGAATTTTACGCAGGCCGTAAAACCGCGAGAAACGACCGTAAATGGTGCCCAAGACTATTCTTGCACGCAAGTAAAATTTCCCTTAAGCACCCGCAAAGCGGTAAAAAAATGGAATTTGAAAGCCCTCTTCCTTTCGACCTTGAAAAAGCCCGTGAAACAAATTAAGCTTAAAATTATATGATCTTCTCGGAGATTGCCTTACTTTTGGTTGTTGCGGCAATCTTTGCAATTTTAGCCAGACTTTTGAGGCAGCCCTTGCTTGTCGGTTATCTCTTTGCCGGTCTTCTTTTGGCGTTTTTTGGCTTTGTCGAGAACGGTGAGGCCTTTGCTAATTTGGGCAAAATCGGAGTTACCCTCCTTCTTTTTTTGGTAGGACTGGAGATGAATTTGAAAGAACTGCCAACGGTTGGGAAGGCAGCCCTATTAACCGGAGTGGGGCAGATTGTTTTTACCTCGATAATTGGTTTTTTCATAGCGTCTGCTTTAGGTTTCGGAATACTTCCTGCCGTTTATATCGCAATTGCCCTTACTTTTTCCTCAACAATTATCATAATTAAACTTCTTTCAGAAAAAGGGGACTTAGGTACTTTGTACGGTAAAATTGCCGTTGGTTTTCTTTTGGTTCAAGATTTTGTGGCTGTTCTAATTTTGATGTTTTTGGCCGGAATAAAAGGCCAGGAAGCATCTTTTGGCTCATTCGTTTTTATAGGAATTAAGGCCCTTATACTTTTCTTTTTAGTTTGGCTGCTTTCTCAAAAGATTTTGCCCCGTTTTTACGAAAAGTTTCTTTCGTCATCTCCCGAACTTCTCTTTGTGGCGTCTTTGGCCTGGGCCTTGGGGGTTGCCGCACTTGTGGGCGGGCCTTTGGGTTTTTCTTTCGAAATAGGGGGCTTTTTGGCAGGAGTTGCCCTGTCAAACCTGCCGGAGCACCTTGGTATTGCCTCAAAAACCAGACCCTTAAGGGACTTTTTCTTGATTATTTTCTTTTTGGCGCTTGGAACAAATCTTTTGGTACATAATATAGGAACCATTTTAGCTCCCGCTTTAATTTTTTCCCTTTTTGTTTTAATCGGCCACCCCTTAATTGTGATGATTATTATGGGACTTTTGAGGTATAAAAAGAGAACTTCTTTTTTGGCGTCGGTTACTTCCGCCCAGATTTCAGAATTTTCATTTATCTTAATGGCCATGGGGCTAAGTCTTGGTCATGTGGGCGAGGCGGAAGTTTCCCTTGTTATTTTGGTCGGTGTTATAACAATGACCGTATCCACATACCTCATTCTTGGTTCGGGGAAGATTTATTCTAAAATAAAAAATCTAATTTCAATTTTTGAAAGAGCCAAGACACAAGAAGATGTGCTTTTGCCAAAGGATGATTTTTCCGACCATATAGTTTTGGTTGGGGCGGGCAGAACAGGGAGAATCCTTTTGCCATATTTAAAGAGAAAAGCCCTGCCGTTTGTTGTGATTGACTATAATCCGAAAATATTTGCTACACTTTCAGCAGAAGGCACCCCCATTATTTTTGGCGACATAGAGGACACTGAAATTATGCAAATAGCAAAGGTGGAAAAAGCACGGATGGTTATTTCGACGGTTTCGAACTTTTCCGATAATCTGCCGATTTTGGAATATGTGAGGAACTTAAAGTCAAAACCAATTGTAATTTCCAGAGCAGCCGCCAAAGAAGACGCAGTAAAACTTTATGAAGCAGGGGCAACCTATGTTTTAGTACCGGAGATTATGGCGGGGGAGTATTTAAGGCACATATTTCTATCACATGGTTTAGGGGAAGAGACGATAAAAAAGATGGGCAAAGGCCATTTTAAAAGGTTATTAGATATCAGTCATTAGCCATTAGTCATTTTCATTATGTCACCTGCCCGGGTCAGACACCGTCGAGTTTCTAAATTTAGAAGTAAATATACAAAGAAGAATTTTAACTTCAAAAGAATCTTCCTTGTTTTTTCTTTGGCGGTTTTTTTAGTTTTGTCTTTCATTGTCGTCGCTTTACTTTTAAATAAAAACAAAATCAACATGGCAGTTGGCGGAAAGACTGGTGCGGTTTACGTATCATCCTTTGACTTTGAAGCAAAAAAGATTACAACTTTTGTAATACCCGCCACAGCCGAACTTGAAGTATCCCGAAGTTTGGGAAAATGGAAAGCCAAGAGTTTATGGCAACTTGGCATAAATGAGAAGTTGGGAGGAACTCTTCTTTCAGAAACAGTGACCAGAAATTTTCATTTTCCTATTTTTCTTTGGGCAGACAATTTAGCCTTAGGATTTAGTGAGGGAGGGGTAGCCAAAGCACTTACGGCACTTTTTGCTCCTTATAAGACAAACCTCGGAATAATGGATAGGATACGCCTATTTTTTATAGCGGTGACGGTTAAAAGTTTTGACAGGGAGGTAACTGATTTGTCAAAAACTTCTTATCTAAGAAAGACTAAACTGGCAGACGGGGAAGAAGGGTATGTTGTGACTAAAAATTTACCACAAGAGCTGATTTACCTTTTTACGGAAACTTTGATAAACGAGAAAGAAACAAGGGTTGAAATTATTGACTTAACAGGGACATATGGGGTTTCAGAGGGAGTGGGCGCGACAGTTGAGGTTTTGGGCGCAAAAATTCTGGCAACGACCAAAGGACCTCCCAATGATTCAGATTGTCTTGTTTTGGGCAAAGATAGGCTTATTGTTGGTAAAATAGCCAAAGTTTTTTCCTGCAAGGAAGGAAAGGGGAACGATAACGACAGATTTGATATACAGATTAAAATAGGGAAGAAATTTGCCCAGAGATTTTAGGTGATGAAATCATTCTTCTTCGTCGGTATCAAGAGGGATTGTTTCTTTCTTTCTGACCAATTCCGGAGGAGTGTAGGAAATATAATCGATTTTATCCACCGGAAACGAGGAGGTATCGGCGGATTTTTGACCTCTGAACACTTCCCTGATAAAAACCTTAACATCATTGGGCCCTATGGATTTAACAAGAACCTGATAACTATTCCCCGCATTTATTAGTCGCCTTAGCCTGGCCGAAAGATCGTCAGGAAGACGGCCGAGGTATTTGCCTTCTTGGGTAATTATGTTAACTCTATGGCTGTGAGGCGTGAGTTTAACTTCGTCCCCGCAGTCCAGTTTCGAGATAAGAGAGGAATCGCCAAGGTAAAGGAGGGAAACCAATTTAGTTTTGCCCGGCTCTTCAAGAAAAGCTTCGGGGTTAGAGATACTTTTAGAGGTGCCTTCTATCTTTCTAATTCCCCTCCACCTCCCCAGAGCCTTAACGGCAATTTTATTAAACGGGTCAAATTTTAAGACCTTTTCCGAAGTTTTTTTGGCTATTTGGATGTTCCCGAGTTCGGAGAAAGCACGCGCAAGGCGATTTAAAGCATCAACATCTTGGGGATTTTCTTTGAGAATTTGCTTGTTTAATAAAACTGCTTCCTTCCAGTTTCCGGCGAGGGCATAAGTGACGGCTTTTTGGGCAAGAGAGGCATCCATTTCCTACAATCGAGTATAAATGTGTAAATTGTGATGTCAAGGCCCCATTTTTGAGATATAATACGTCTGCTGATATGTCAGGACATTCCCACTACGCAACTATTCATAGACAGAAGGAAACCAAGGATGCTGCTCGCGGAAATGTTTTTTCAAAATTGGCCCGGGCTATAACCATAGCCGTTAAATCCGGGGGAGGGGATGATCCGAATAGCAATTTTAAACTTCGGGTAGAGATTGATAAAGCACGGGCCGTAAATATGCCCAAAGACAATATTGAAAGGGCAGTTGCCCGGGCAAAAACTGGCGAAGAAGTTTTGGAAGAGGTTAATTATGAGGGTTTTGGGCCGGGCGGTATTTCTGTAATTGTCAAAGTTACAACGGACAACAGAAATAGGACATCGCAAGAAATCAAGAATCTTTTTGAACGGAATGGGGGAAACCTGGCGGGGCCGGGGGCGGTACTTTTTAATTTTGAAAATAAGGGTTATCTTTTAGTAGAGAAAACCGAAAATCCTGAATCTCAAATTTTGAAGCTTATTGATTTGGGAGTAGAAGACGTAGAAGAAATTGGCGACGGAATTGATGTTTATACACTTGTCGATAAACTTTCCCAAACAAGAGATGATATAGAGAAATTGGGATATATTATCAAAGAAACCGAACTTATTATGAAGCCCAAAAATCTTCAGACAGTCGGCAGTCCAAAAGAGGGCGAGAGGGCTTTAAACTTTCTTGAAGCACTTGAAGAACACGACGATGTTCAGAAAGTTTTTACTAATTTAGATATTCCCAATGTCTAAAAGAAAGCGCTTTATAATAACTTCAATTCTTCTCTCGCTTGGTTTTGTTGGGATAGGAATTTTGGATAACGAATTTAGATTTTTGGCAATAGGAGCATTAGCAGCCCTTTCAATTATTCTTTTTACTTGGTCACTCAAAGAAGGGTTAGGGAGAAACATGACGCTTTTGACTTTGATTCTTCCCACGTTATTTACGGCAGGGGTAGGAATTTTTTGGTTTCTTCTTCCGTCAAATATGTTTGCAAAGATTCCGATTGTGATTTTTTATGGATTGGGGATATATGTTCTTTGTCTTACAAGTAATATATATTCAGTGGCGGCAATTCGGACGATTGCTCTTTTGAGAGCGGCAAGGGGAGTGGGATTCGTACTCATTTTAATTACTTCTTTCCTAATTTACGACGCAATTTTGTCTCTTAGATATCCGTTTTATATTACCGCGACTGCTATTTTTATTTTTTCCTTCCCCCTTTTTATGGAAGGATTATGGACCATACCGCTTGAGACTGTATTTTCTAAAAACATTTTTAATATGTCTCTTATTTTCGCCTTAATAATTACAGAAACGGGGATTGCACTTTTTTTCTGGCCGGTTACGGTTGTAGTTGGTTCATTGTTTTTAACGGGTGCAGTTTACGTTCTTTTGGGTTTGGGTCAGGCAAAATTGGAAGGCAGGCTTTTCCCACAAACAGTGAGGGAGTACTTGGTGGTGGGAATTCTGGTTTTTATTGGGATGTTTTTTGCAACCCACTGGGGATAAAGCTAATTTAAAATTTAAAATTTGAAATTTAGACGGACAGGAAAAAGGGGAGAGGGGAAAAGAAAGACTCCAAAAATAAGCACTGTGTCCTATAGGGTGCCAAAGATTTTCACAAATATTATAGGTAGTTTTCACGAAATGCGACGCAAGGCCTTACCCAAAAGAAAACCGAACAATAGTTGATGCAGATTGATATATTACACAGGCACAAAATATACATGATTAGCTTCGCTCACTCCCTTTGTGGATAACCTTAAGTGGTGTTGGGCTTTAGTGCTTCCCTGGAGAAGAGGCTTCTTTACCGGTTGGCACGATACATAAGGGCTCTGGAGGATACGGGGGGCTGCTGCCCTCTTAGTGAACTAAGGCAGCTGAAGGTGCGACCTAAAGGTATCAGTTCTCTGAATGCGTCTGAAGTAAATATCTATATAGTCGCACAATGTAACTTTTGCGACGATAACAAATGGACCAAGGGTGGAGGGCTCTTTCTTCCACTTCTCCTATGATTTAAGGTTTGGATAGTTGGTGTAACTATAGTTTTCTATTTATAAATCCTCTGTTTTGAATATGTGTCTAATTTTCCCTTCCGAACAATAGCCGAAGTAATTTTTAAGCCATTGAGGCCCTCCCCTGCCCGCCATCGCTAGCCGCTCAGGCGTTGCGGGCGGGCCCGTCTTTTATGTTTTTCCCAACCTTTCGGGACGATTATATAGTCATCTTTTAATTTAGGGGGCCCTTAAAATCGATTACACGAGGTATGTCATTGCGAACACAGTGAAGTAATCTCTAAAATAGTGCTATGTACTACAAGAGCTATTTCGTCTATTTAATGATGAATAAATCAAATACCGTAATTTATACTGGTGTTACTAATAATTTAGTTCGAAGAATTCGTGAACATCAAAATAAAAGAGTTTCAAGTTTTACGTCAAAATACAATGTCACAAAGTTAGTTTATTTTGAAACGTTTAACGACATAAAGGAAGCAATTAAAAGAGAAAAACAACTGAAAGGAGGTTCTAGACGGAGAAAGCTTAACCTGATAAAAAATGTAAACCCAGCCTTCAATGATTTATACCAGACGATTGTAAAGAGTTAATGGGATTGCTTCGATAACTCGCAATGACATGTGTCGCACAATCTTATTGACATCCTCTCTTTGATATCCTAATATCTTAGTATCGAGTATTTTTATAATGCCCAATACTCAAGAATCTGGAAGCGAAATAGCTAGAAAGTCCGGTGAGTTTCTTGAATACCTTCAAGTTGAAAAGGGTGCCTCTCCCCTAACAATTAGAAACTACAGACATTATCTTTTTCGATTTATTAATTGGATGGAAAAAGAAGGCATAAGACAAAGCCTAAAAGATATTAATAATGATGTTATCCGGCAATACCGGGTTTATTTGTCAAATTTATCCGACGGCAAAGGCGGAAATTTGGGCCGAAGGACACAAGGTTACCACGCAATCGCCTTACGGAGTTTTTTCAAGTGGCTTATTAGAAATGACTACCAAGTTTTGGCTCCTGAAAAAATTGATTTGCCGAAAATTCCCGAAAGACAGGTCAAATTCTTATCGGGCGAGCAGGTTGACAGACTTCTCAATGCTCCTTCGCTTTCGACAATTCAAGGAAAAAGGGACAAAGCAATTCTTGAGGTTTTGTTTTCAACGGGCCTTAGGGTTAGCGAACTGACCAAATTGGACAAGGAAAAAGTAGATTTAGATAGACGCGAATTCGGAATTATCGGCAAAGGCGGACGGGCCCGAGTTGTTTTTCTCTCAACGAGAGCCGCAGAATGGGTCAAAAAATATCTTAGTGCAAGGAACGATCATTATAAACCGGTTTTTATTCGGCATAAAGGAAAAGTTGACCCGAGAACTTCGGATGAAAAAATGCGGCTGACTCCCCGTTCGGTTCAAAGGATGGTTAAAAAATATGTCAGAAAAATAAAACTTCCGGTTGATGCAACGCCACATGTCCTAAGACATTGTCTTCATCCAGAAACTAGAATTTTTGTTTCTAATCCAGGAGTAGTATCTGCACGCAATCTTTACTATTCCCAGGAAAATTCCGTATTGGGTGTGGATTTTCCAGAAGGAAAAATTAGAAACGCAAAAGTTATAGGAAAAGAAAGTCATATTTCTAGCCTTTATTCTGTTTGGGCAGATGGGTATGAACTGATTTGTTCCCCAAACCATAGGCTTTTTACGTTAAGTAGCAATGGAATAACTGAAGTATTAGTGAAAGAACTTAAGGTTGGAAATTATGTCATGGGAGTTAAAAAAGTTCATTCTCAAGGTAAGAATTTTATACATCCCCAAGTTGCCAGGTTAATAGGATATGTTTTGGGAGATGGGATTGTCAGTAAAGTAAGGCGTGGTGTAATAATACACGATAAAGATAAAAAAATATTAACTTTTTACCAGAGAATTATTGCAAGTGAATTGAACGGACACTCAAGAATCGAGAAAAATCCAAAAACAAATTCTTTTAGATTAAATTTTTATTCAGAACCATTTGTTGATTTCCTTCAAGGGATTGGTATTAATGGTCTTGCTAAGGATAAAAGGGTCCCTGCATCAATCCTAAATGCATCTGAAGAAGAAATTAGAAACTTTATAGCTGGTTTTTATGACGCCGAAGGAAACTCGCGGGAAGCACCTAGGTTGTTTTCTTCTTCCAAAGACTTGCTCAAGGATGTTCAGATGATGCTTTTGAGGCTTGGAATTGACGCCCATTTGCTGGAGAGAGATAGGACCGTAATGCTTCCTCAAAAAAGGCAGTTCAGTCATAAGTTTTATACTCTGCAGATAATTGGCAAAAAAGATCAAGAACTTTTCATAAAATTAATTCCCACCCTGAAAGGAAAGACAATTAAAGCTACTTCTGTTTGGGAGGAAGAAAAGCTTCCAGTACAAGAGATCCTTAAAAAGATTTTTGAAGAGTTGGAAAAGAACGGAAAAGTTGGTTTCCGCTATGCAATGCAGATTAAGGAAAACATAAAGTCTTCAAGGTATCTAGGTGCCATGGTTCCTATGAAATCAACAGTTGCCAAATTTATAAGACAGATTGGAAAATTTGACTACAAAGGTAAAAAATTGAAAATTCTTAAAGATGTGTACAATTCATCAAATACGAAATGGTTAAAGGTTAAAAAAATTAAAAGACTGCCTTCACCTCGCTATAATGTATTTGATTTTACGGTTTCCCCTACCCAAAATTTAATTACAGACGGATTCGTAAGCCATAATTCTTTTGCAACCGATCTTTTAATGGCCGGGGCAGATCTGCGCAGTGTCCAAGAAATGCTTGGACACAAAAATATCTCAACAACTCAAATTTATACCCATGTTACGAACAAACAACTCCGCGACATTCATGCAGCCTTTCATGGAAAAGGAGGAAACTAGTTAAACATGGTCACTCTTATCCTTCCCGGTTATTCAGCGAAAAATAAAGATTGGGCTTTAGATGTTGCCAAAAACCTTAAAGTTAATCACGAGATAAGGCCGATTTTGTGGGAACATTGGACCGACCCTGAAAAAACTTTCAAACCGAAAGAGAAAGCCCAAGATGTAATTGACGTTCTTCTCAAGGCTAATGCGAATATAATTGCCAAATCGGTTGGAACTTTTGTTTCCGCACTTGTGGTCGAAAAAATTCCGGATAGGATAAATAAAGTTATTCTTTGTGGAATTCCGGCTGTTTCAGATGAAAAACTTAAAATTTTTAAGGTCGCCTTCGGCAGTTTTCCGTCTGAAAATGTAATTTGTTTTCAAAATACCAAAGATCCCTGGGCAACTTATGAAGAAGTTAAAGAATTTATGTCAAAAGTAAATCCAAAGATTCGTGTTATCGAAAAACCCCGTTCCGACCACGATTATCCATATTTTGAGGACTTTCAAGAATTTCTTTAGCGCAGTTCGAAGGAAAGAGAAACGATAACTGAAAGTTCGGTCTCTCCCGGGGCAATTTCCGGTTGGGCAATTTGAGTATCGCCTCCTATCCCCGACTTTTCTAAAAGCGGAATTGGTCTTGGTTCAAATCCTTGTTGTTCCGAAATATTGACAATTTCCCCTAAAGTTATTCCCGCTGCTTTTGCCAATCCTTCGGCTTTGTCTTTTGCTTCCTTGATGGCTTCTTCTCTCGCCTCTTGAAGTTTTTCTTTCTTTGTTTTGTCGTTTACTTCAAAACTTACATTTCCAATTGAGTTAGCTCCAATTTCGGTGGCTTTTACCAAAACGTCGTTAACTTTATCAAAGTCTGGTATTTTGACTTCATAAGTTATGGAAACTCTAAAGCCGGTAACTCGCGGGGGACGTCCTTGATAATCATATTCGGGATAAAGGTTATAGGAAGTTGTTTTAATATTCCCCTCTTTTATTCCCAGTTTTTTTAATTCGTCAGTTAAGCTTTTTGATTTTTTATTTACCGAGTCTTGAACGGCCCTTAAGGAACTGCCCGTTTCTTCAATCCCCAGCGAAACTTTTGCAATATCGGGAGCCACGGCAACTTTTCCCTGTCCCTGGACGATAAGAGGCTGTCCCTTTTCCTGCGAAAGAATTGATAAGCCAAGGTTGGGGCCGAATTTTGTGAACAGAAAAAGAAGAGTAAAAAAGGAAACAAGTAAGACTAAAGGATGTTTTAGTATATTTTGAGTTTCCATATGATTTAATTATCTTCCTCGTCCGGATTTTTTTCAATGACGGCAATCGCCGCGACCGAATCTTCCTTATCCGCAAATCTCATTAATATTACCCCTTGGGTGGCACGCCCGAGTTTTGGAATATTCTTAAGCGGGAGTTTGATGACCTGCCCGAATTTTGAGGTGATAACTGCCTGGTCAACATCCTGCGTGACCATTATTGCGCAGGCCAACGGACCCGTTTTTTCATTAATGCTTGCAGCCTTGACACCCTTACCGCTTCTTTTTTGGACAGGAAAAAGACGAACAGGAGCTCTTTTGCCCAGTCCTTTTTCAGAGATTGTTAAGATGTCTCTGAAAACCTTTTTTCTTTTGTCCTTGACCTTTGGCTCCTTTGCCGGAAAAACTTCCATACCAATTACCGCGTCACTTCCTTCAAGTTTTATTCCGGCCACGCCGGAAGTTGCACGGCCCATAGGCCTTGAATTGGCTTCGGGAAAACGAATAGATTTACCCAATTTGGTTAAAAGCATAATGTGGTCTTCTCCGTAAGTTGGATGAACAGAAACCAGCTCGTCATTTGCCCGAAGTCTTATGGCAATAAGGCCCGATGCTCTTAAATTTTCAAATTCAGAAAGTTGAGTTTTTTTGATGACCCCGTCTTTTGTTGCCATAATTAAGTGTTTGGCTTCTTTTACAAGGGGAATAATTGAGCGGATTTCTTCACCGCTTTCTAAGTTAAGGATATTCACCAAGGCCTGGCCTTTTGCCTGACGGGACGTTTCGGGAATTTCCCAGGCTTTTGTTCCGAAAACCCGGCCTTTATTTGTAAAGAAAAGAATTAGATCATGAGTTGTTGCAGAAATAAGATGCTCAATTTCATCTTCCTCTTTTGTAGTCATGCCCAATACTCCCTTACCGCCTCTTCTTTGGGCCCTGTATGTACCAAGCCCAAGGCGTTTTATATAGCCGGTTTTTGTTACGGTAATTAAAGTTTCTTCTTTGGGAACTAAGTCTTCTTCTGAAAACTCGCCAATTCTCGCTTTATAAATTTTAGTTTTACGGTCGTCCCCAAATTTTTCCTTAAGCTCTTTTAGCTCTTTAACAATAATTTCCAGAACTTTTTTGGGATCCTTAAGAATTGCGGTTAAGGCATCGATTAATTTTTTGATTTCTGCGTATTCTTTTTCTATTTTTTCCCGCTCAAGTGCGGCCAAGCGTCTTAGCTGCATGTCCAAAATTGCAGTAGCCTGAATTTCCGTTAAGCCAAACTTTTCGATTAAGTTCCCTTTGGCATCTTCTTGGGTTCGGGAGGCCCTTATGATTTTAATTACGGCGTCCAGATTATCAAGAGCAATTGTGAGGCCCTCCAAGATATGGGCCCGTTTTTTGGCTTCGGTTAATTCAAAAATGGTGCGTTTTGTAATAACCTTTTGTCTGTGTTTAACGTACTCGACCAGAATTTGTTTGAGCGTTAAGGTGTGGGGAGTTCCGTCAACCAATGCAACAAAGTTTGCAGGAAAGGTGGTCTGCAGTTTAGTGTGTTTATACAGGTTATTTAAAACAGCTTTTGGTTTGGCATCGCGCTTTAGCTCAATTACCACTCTCATTCCGTCCTTGTCGCTTTCGTCTCTAAGGTCGGCAATTCCTACAATTTTTTTCTCGTGAACCAAGTCTGCAATTTTTATCACAAGTTCGGCCTTATTTACCTGATATGGAATTTCGGAGATAACTATTTGAGACCGGCCCTTTTTGCCTTCTCCAATTTCTGCCACCCCGCGGACTGTAATTTTCCCGCGGCCGGTTGAATAAACCTCCCTTAAAGTTTCTGCGTCATAAATTGCGGCTGCGGTCGGAAAGTCCGGTCCGGGAATGATTTTTATAAGTTCATCGATTTCTATTTCACTTTCAAAACTGACCGCAGTCGGGTCTACTTCTGTTTCAGTTAATTTTTTTTCTTCGCCAGAAGCAACAAGATTTATCTTGTTGATGACAAATTCAGTTTGTTTAAGTTGTTTCCCCTCTTCGGCAACCACCCTTCCTTTGTCAATGACGGCCATAACTGCCTCTATAACCTCCCTTAAATTATGGGGCGGAATTTTTGTTGCCATACCGACCGCAATTCCTTCAGAACCCATTAAAAGCAAGTTGGGTAAAAGTGCGGGAAGATAAACGGGTTCTTTAAGTGTTGCGTCAAAATTGTCGATAAAATCAACCGTGTCTTTTTCAATATCCAAAAGCAGCGGATCCGAGATGGCCGCGAGCTTTACCTCGGTATAGCGCATTGCGGCAGGCGGGTCGCCGTCAACGGAGCCGAAATTACCTTGACCGCGGACCAAGGGGTATCTCATTGAAAAATTCTGCGCAAGTCGGACTAGGGCGTCATAAACAGGCATGTCTCCATGGGGGTGATATTTTCCCAAGACCTCTCCGACAACTTTTGCACTTTTTGTAGTTGTTCCGGAAGAATGAAGGCCCATCAGATGCATGGCGTAAAGAATTCTTCTGTGAACCGGTTTTAAGCCGTCCTTGACGTCGGGAAGAGCTCGGGCAACAATAACGCTCATTGCATAATCGAGGTAGCTTTTTGAGAGTTCGGAGGTTATTTCTACTGGTTGAATTTTACCAATATCCACGCTCCTATTTTACCGGATTTAGGTTCAAATAACAATGGGATTATTTCTTAAAAAGATAGCTTAGGATGAAGATTAGAATACTTGTTAGAACGACTGCCGGTCCGGGAGAGATGTGGAAATAATTTGCCGATGCGATTCCAATAATCGCCGAAAGTATTCCGAAAAGTATTGAGTAAAGGTAGTAATTAGTAATTCCCCGGCTGATATTTTTGGCCGATGCAGCGGGAACTATAACCAAAGCTCCCATTAAAAGTGTTCCCACAAATTTCACCCCTAAAGCTACAATTATTCCAACCAGAAGAAGATAGATAAAATTGGTAGTTGAAGTCGAAATATTCATGGATTTGGCTAGTTCCTCGGAAATTACCCCAAGAATCAGTTTTTTAGAAATAAATCTGACGGCAAATATCACCAAAAGTGAAATAAGTATTGCCCAAACGCCTTCCATAACCGTTATTTTTTCTATGTCACCAAAAAGGGCTTCCAAAAGTTCTGGTTCTGGCGTGATTAAAACTCCGACTGCCAAGGCAAACGTAAAGAATATTCCAACCAAAGCTTCAGGGTAAATCTTGGAAGTTTTTTCCAAATACCAAATACCGACAGTGGCAATAGTCAAAGCGACAAGTGCGCCCACAATTGGAGAAAGGTGTAGTAGGATGGCAATGGCCATACCGGGGAGGGCAACGTGAGACAGGGCATCCCCCACCAAGCTCATTCTTTTAATCACCATGAAAGAGCCAAGATAACCTGCCGCAGCAGCAACCGCGCTTCCGACCATAATTAAAAACAGCAAGTTATTTGTGTTCATGGTGGTGTTCATAGACTCCGGCTTCATGGCCGTATAATTTTTCCAGGCTTTCTTTGTCTAAAACTTCTCTGGGGGGACCAAAGCAAATTTTTTCTTTGTTTAAACAAATTACGTTATTGGCATAGCGATAAACAACGTGCAGCTCGTGCGAAATTAAAATGATGGTTAGATTTTCTCTTTCTTGGAGCTTGCGAAGCAAGCCGTAGATTGTTTCTTCTGCGGTTATGTCTACCCCGGCTGTCGGCTCGTCAAATAAAAGGACGTCGGGGTGTTCCAAAAGGGCAAAGGCAATTAAGACTCTTTGAAGTTCTCCTCCAGAAAGAACACCTATCTTTCGGTTTAAAACATGCTGGCTAAGATGTCCTTTATGGGGTTTATCCTCTTCAAAGCCTACCGAGGCAAGAGCATCGTCGATTTCTTTTCTGCTTTTTTCTTTAAGACCGAAAAATTCTAGAGTTGTCAGGGGTAAATCTTTTTCTATCGAGAGTTTTTGGGGAACGTAGCCTATTTTTGTTCCTTTTGCCCATTCGACTTTGCCTTCATACGGTACCAAACCCAAAAGTGCTCTAAAAAGAACTGTTTTCCCGGCGCCGTTTGGGCCGATGACCGCCAAAGTTTCATCTTTGCCAACTTCAAAATTAATATCGTCTAAAACTACGTGATGGTCAAATTTTACTTTTAAGTCCGTAACCCGAAGTAAAGAATCCTTCATTGTTCTTAGTTTAGGATACTACTTCTTTTTGCGACTTCCAAAGGGAGAAAACTAAAACTGCGGAGGCTGTGATTATTAATCCCCAATGCGCCAAGCTCAAAGTTTTGGTTGTGATAATTAAAGGCGCAGCCAAAAGGGCCACCAAATTCATAACCTTAATTAAGGGATTGATTGCCGGTCCGGCCGTATCTTTGAGCGGATCCCCCACTGTATCGCCAACAACCGTTGCTTTGTGGGGCTCTGACCCTTTTCCGCCATAGAGCCCTTCTTCCAGCATTTTCTTGGCATTGTCCCAGGCTCCTCCGGTATTTGCCATAAATACGGCCAAAAGTTGACCGGTAAGAATTGTCCCTGCCAAAAATCCTCCCAGGGCCTCTGCTTTAAGTAAAAACCCGACCAAAAGCGGAACAATGATTGCCGTTAAAGCCGGTGCGGCGAGTGCGGAAAGCGAAGCTTTGGTGGTTAAATCAACGACTCGGGCGTAGTTAGGCTTTTGGGTGCCCTTCATAATCCCCGGCATTTCCTTAAATTGTCGCCTGACCTCTTTAATTATTGCGAAGCAACAGTCAGAAACCGCTTTAATTGTTAAGGATGAAAAAAGAAACGGAATTGCCCCGCCGATTAAAAAGCCTACAAAAACTTGGGGGTGGGCGATATTTATGCCGGGAAGATGGGTATCGGTAAGATATGATTCAAAAAGCGATACGGCGGCAACAACGGCCGAGGCAATTGCAAAGCCTTTGGTTGTTGCCTTGGTTGTATTTCCGATTGAATCAAGTTTTGGTAAAACCTCAAGGGCATGGCCCTTCATTTTCGCCAGTTCCGAAATTCCTTGAGCATTATCGCTGATTGGTCCGAATGAGTCCATTGAGACAATAAGGCCGGTGGTTGTCAACATGCCCATTCCGGCCAGCGCCACCCCATATGCTGCCATTAAGGGATCAGATGGAAAAAGAAAGAAGGAGGCAAGAATGGTTACGCCAATTGCCAAAACTGCCCAGACGGTTGAGGAAAACCCTGAAACTAAACCGGACAAAATTACAGTTGCAGGTCCTGTTTGGCTTTGTTTCGCAATTTGGCGGACTGGTTTGTGGTCACCGGTCGCATATTCAGTAAGGAGGAAGATGGCAACGGATAGCACAATTCCGATTGTTGTGGCAACGGCCAGCCTAAGATCCCCTGTTAAGCTGTTGGCCAGCCAGAAAAAGCCGGCGATGGAAACGAGAGCTGATAAGCCGAAAGCCTTCAAAATTGCGTTCATTCCCTCTTTAATTTCGGTTTTTCCGCCGGGCCGGACGCTGAAAATTCCAATAATTGAAGTTCCGACTCCCAAGGCGCGGACTGCCAAAGGAAATAAAACCCCGGGAAGGCCGAAGGTGGCTCCGCCCAAAATTATTGCGGCAACTAAGGTTACTTCATAGGACTCAAAAAGATCAGCCGCCATTCCGGCGCAATCGCCCACATTATCCCCTACCTGGTCGGCGATAACCGCTGCGTTTCTGGGGTCATCTTCCGGAATTCCTTTTTCAACTTTCCCAACCAAATCAGCGCCAACATCGGCGGCTTTGGTATAGATGCCACCGCCTACACGCATAAAAAGTGCCAAAAGACTTCCCCCAAAACCGAACCCAATCAAAACTTCGGTTGCAGCGCTTCCGTAATACCAGTAGATTAAAGTTGCCCCCAAAAGTCCAAGACCAACAGTTAACATTCCGGTTGTTGCTCCTGCTTTAAAAGCAAGTTCCATTGCATCTCCAAAACTTGTATTTGCGGCTTGGGCGACGCGTGTATTTGCCCGGGTTGCGATATTCATTCCGAAAGTTCCTATCAGGCCCGAAAAGAAAGCCCCCATAAGAAACGCCCCGGCCCGTCCCAAGGCCAAAGAAGGATTCGGTGCGCTAAAATAAAGAAAAGCAGTTAAAACTAAGATTATCGGTGTTATAGTTATAAATTGTCTTTTGAGATATGCATTGGCTCCGGTTAGAATTGCCTGGCCCACCTCTTCCATCTTTTCATTTCCTTTTGCTTTGGAAAGAACAAATCGTGCAAGATAAAGGGCAACTAAAATTCCGGCAATTGCGGAAAGAAGGATTATTTGTAAAATCATTTTAATATAAAAAGACTCACTTGCGAGTCTGACCTTATTTTAGGACAAAGTACTATTCTTTTTCAAGAGGAAAGACAAAAGGAAAGAAACAAGACATCTAAATAAACCTATAATTAATACACCTAGTAGGTGTAAACTGAGTGGTAATGCCCTATCCGAGAAAAACGCCCTTGGTTAATAGTGAGTTTTATCACATCTTTAATAAAGGAATTGATGGGCGGATTACTTTTGAAGATGAGAGAGATTTTGAACGTGCGTATCAAATAATCAGCTACTACAGATTCTCTTCACCTCCAATAAGACTATCGATTTATTTGGATCAAACCGAGGCGTCTAGAATCGAAATCCAAAAGAGGCCGTGGGGTGAAAAATTAATTACAATTGTTTGTTATTGTTTGATGCCAAACCACTTCCATTTTCTTCTAAGACAAGAGATTGATGGGGGTATTTCAAGGTTTATAAGTCAATTCTTGAATAGCTATACCAGATATTTTAATACTAGAAACATCCGAATTGGCCAACTTTTCTTGGATCGTTTCCAAAATGTTCTTGTTACATCAGAAAGCCAAATGTTGCATCTATCGCGCTACATTCATCTTAATCCATTTTCTTCTCAAGTAGTTCGCAGTTACGCAGATTTGCGGAATTATAAGTGGTCATCTTTTCCCGAATACATAAACGATAAAGAAGAAGGAATTTGCAAGAAAGATGTGATTTTATCTAGTTTTGAATCTGTGGCTAAATATGAAGAGTTTGTTTCTAATAGGAAAGATTACCAACGGGAAATCAAAAGAATAGAAAATTTGATTCTGGAATGATGATTACACCTAGTAGGTGTAGTAACTATAAGTTATATATCCAGAGTTGCCGTTTTGGCCCGCCTTATTTTCGCGTTCGGCTTCTGACCCGCCAGCAACTGCGTAGCTGTGGGCGGGACGCCTCACGCCAAAATTAATTGGCGGGCTCCGCTAGCTAAATATCTAAAGTAGCTAGCCTCGCATGCGTTTGGATGAAGCGTTTTCTTGGAGGGACTTCTTCGCCCATAAGCATGGTAAAGGTTCTATCAGCCACTTCAGCATCTTCAACACCCACCTGCTTGAGAGTTCGGGTTTCAGGGTTCATTGTAGTTTCCCAGAGAGTATCTGGATTCATTTCTCCCAAGCCCTTGAACCTTGAGACAGTAATTTTGCCTGTTTTCGAATTTTCTTTTATAATATTGTCTCTTTCGTTGTCTGTATAGGCGTAATGTGCTTTTTTTCCGACAAGGACTTTGAAAAGGGGCGGCACAGCGATGTATAGATAACCACGGCTGATTGTTTCCGGCATATGGCGGTAAAAGAAAGTTAAGAGAAGCGTTTCTATGTGTTCGCCGTCAACGTCTGCGTCGCACATTATTATTATTCTGTGATAGCGGATTTTGTCATAATTGATGGTCTCGCCTATTCCTCCGCCTAAGCCAATAATCAAGTCTTTTATTTCTTCGAACTTTACTATTTTATCAAGCTGGGCCCGTTCGGTATTAAGAATTTTTCCGCCAAGAGGCAAAATTGCCTGGAAGCGACGGTCTCTTCCCTGTTTCGCGCTTCCTCCGGCAGATGGCCCCTCAACAATGTAAAGTTCAGAAATTGTCGGATCATTTGTTTGGCAATCTGCCAATTTTCCCGGCAAACTGGCTCCTTCGAGAGCCCCTTTCCTTAAAACTGCATCTTTAGCTGCCCTTGCGGCCATTCTGGCCCTTGCTGCTAGAAGAACTTTTTCGATTATCTTTTTTGCTCCTTGAGGATGTTCTTCAAAATAAGTGTCCAAACCTTCTTTAACCGCAGTTGTTACAAATCCTTGAACTTCGGGGTTATTAAGTTTTGCTTTTGTTTGGGATTCGAATTGCAAAGATTCCGAGGGCATTTTTATGTAAACAACGGCGGTAAGACCTTCTTTCATATCCTCACCGGTCAAAAGAGCCTCCTCGGTTTTTCCATTACCCGCCCCGCCTCGAGGCGGGGCGCCATTTAGGCGCTTGGCATAATCCCCTATTGCCCGGGTTAGTGCCATTCTGAAACCGGTGACATGCGTTCCCCCATCAATAGTATTTATCCCGTTCACAAACCCTTTGACGTTTTCATTGAAACTGTCTGTGTATTGGATGGCAACTTCACAAGAGGCGTTTGGGTCTTCTTTTTGGATATAAATTACGTCGGATAAGGGATTCTTGCCGCGGTTTGAATGGGCAACCAGTGATTTTATTCCGCCTTCAAAATAATAGTTTTCTTCTTCGCCGGTTCTTTCATCCTCAAGGTGGAAAGATAGTCCGGCGACTAAATAAGCTCTGTCGCGGAGCAAGTTTTTAATTTTTGTGTTGTCAAACTTTGTATCGCCGAAAATTTGCTCATCGGGATAAAAAGTTGTAATTGTGCCGGAATCTTCCGTTTTTATCCCCCACTCTTTTGGAAACCATTCTTTTAATTTTTCTTCAGGGACCAATTTGACCTCGTCTATGGGTTTACCTCTTTTGTATTCTTGGAAATACGCTTTGTTGTCTCTCAAAACAACGACCCTAAAGTACGAAGAAAGTGCATTAACAACAGAAGCGCCAACTCCGTGAAGCCCCCCGGAAACTTTATATGCCCCGCCTCCGAATTTTCCGCCGGCATGAAGTTTGGTCATGGTGAGTTCCAGTGCGGAAACTCCGCTTTTGTGTTTATCAACCGGAATTCCCCGGCCATTATCATGAACAGTTGCCGAACCGTCTTTATTTATAAATACCCAGACATTTTTGGCAACTCCGGCAAAGCTCTCGTCAACTGAATTGTCCACAATTTCTCGGAGACACTCATGAAGACCTCTTGAATCTGTCGAGCCTATATACATTCCCGGTCTTTTTCGGACCGGCTCAAGTCCTTCAAGAACCTGAATTTGTTCGGCTGTATATTTATTTTGAGATTTATTAGGCATAAAAAACTACCCCATATTATACCCCATTTACAGCCAGGTTAGCTAGCTGCAAAGTGACATTTCCGTTGGCTTTTATGTTATTTAAGGTTTTAGAGATTTGGTCGATATTTTGGGCAATTTCTGCATAGTTATCGGTGCTTTCGTGTAGTTTTTGGTGATAAACAAGAATGAGGTTTTCGAGAAAACTAACCGCCTCTTTTCTGTCCCTAATTTTGTCCAAATAGGCCAGTTTCCCCCCCACCGACATCTCTAAGAAATTTTCTATTTCTTCACTTTTAACTTTTAACTTTTCACTTTTAACTTTTATAATCTGGCATCTTGAAACAATTGTCGGTAAAACTTTATGGACGGACGTTGTAGTTAAAATGTAAAAAAGATTTTCCTGCGGTTCCTCAAGGTTTTTAAGAAGCGCGTTTAGTGCCTCTTCTGTCGCCACTTCAATACTATATAGTATTGTAGCGGTGGGCTCGCTTACCTTAAGTTTAGTAAAAGACTCCAAAGACCGGACATCCCCTATTTTTTGCAAAGGAAATTCAAAGATTTTGGCCTTAAGCTTTTTGGCCAATTCTTCGCTTTTAGCTTTTACCTCTTCGATATCTGTTCCTACTATTAAATAAGCGTGCATGGTAAGTAAGTATGGTATATTATATAGGCGGCCCCATTCAACTTTTTTGCGGGGCTTATATTGTCTAAAAAACCATGAAAGATTTAATAAATAACATAAAGATTTTTTACAAATTCATATTTATAAGAAAATACGTATTTGTATTGTTTATGTTGGCTACTACTGTTTCCATTATTGCCAGCTTCATTCCTCCCTATTTTTTCAAACTATTTATAGAATCAATAGAGGCAAAACATTTCGAAAGTTTGACTGGTATACTTTTTGGATTTTTAGGAGTTCTTTTTATTGGATTAATTTTCTCAAATCTTAAGTATTTTCTTGGTGATATTGTTTCTGTGGACGCCTCTATAGCCCTAAGAACATATATTTTTAAATATGTACAAGATTTGGATTTCGCATTTCATGCAAACAAAAGTACGGGCTCATTAATTAGCGCTTTCAAGCGAGGAGACAACGCCTTTTTCAGACTTTTTGAAAAAGTTCATATGCAAGCTTGGGAAATTATAATTGGATTTATTTTAATGATTGTTCTCTTTCTGCGCCTTGACCCCAGAATTTTGGGAATATTTATTGTTTCCTTTGTGATTACTTTAATAGTGACCAGATATCTCGCCGTTTATAACGTAAAAACAAGAGAGGAATTCAATGAGTGGGAAGATAAAATTTCTGGAATAATTACGGACAATTTGATTAACTACGAAACGGTAAAGTTATTTGCGAAAGAAAATTGGGAAATGGACAGGCTTAAGAATACTTTCATAAAATGGAAGTATTACATTTGGAGACACTTCTGGACATATCGGATGATTGATTTTAGCGTTGGTACTTTGGTCAACATCGGAATTTTTATGGTGCTCCTCTTGTCACTCAATTTGATTTCCAAAGGACTAATAACCACAGGGGATTTTGTTTTGATAATAAGTTTTATAGGGATGTTTTTTCCAAAATTATTTGATTTGATTTATGGTTTTAGGGACATATCTATTGGTTACGCCGATATTCAGAAATATTTTGGCATTTTGAGTTATCCCATTCAGATTAAAGATCCCGAAAATCCAATCCATAAGGAAATTGTAAGGGGCGAGATTAACTTTGACAACGTTTCTTTTTCTTACAAGGAAAGCAAGAAAAATGCAATTTCTGGGATTGATCTTACGATACGGGAAAGTCAATCAGTGGCTTTGGTTGGAAGAAGCGGGTCTGGTAAGACTACTCTAATTAAACTTTTGATGAGATTTTATGACGTAGATAAAGGAGGAATTACCATAGATGGAACAAATATAAATGATTTTACTAAAAGCAATCTAAGAAGCTTTATGGGAGTTGTTCCCCAAGAACCCATTCTTTTTAATGAAACGATCGGTTATAACATTGGTTACGGAAAGGAAAAAACATCACACGACGAAATAGAAGCGGCGGCAAAACTGGCTAATATTCATGAATTTATTGAAGGACTTCCTAAAAAGTATGAAACTGCCGTCGGCGAGCGCGGAATAAAGCTATCCGGCGGGCAAAAACAGAGACTGGCAATTGCCAGGATGATTCTTTCAGACCCCGACATAATAATTTTTGACGAAGCAACTTCCCAGCTGGATTCAGAAAATGAAAGACTTATACAAGAGGCTTTTTGGAGAGTGGCTCGCGACAAAACGACCATTATTATTGCCCACAGACTCTCAACTGCAATGAGGGCAGATAAGATTGTAGTTTTTGAAAAAGGCAAAATTAGTGAAATTGGTTCCCATTTGTTCCTTTTGAGTAAGAAGAATAGTCTGTACAAGCACTTCTGGGATTTACAAACGAGTGTAGAATAGGGCATAATGAAACTAATGCCTGCCCAACCTGCAGCCAGTACTCAAAATAATACGGGAAACGGCGCAACTTTGGCCGATATTCTACTATCTCACGGTGCCCTTACTGCAAACGTAGCCTCGCAGGTTAAACTTGCCGAAGTTCAAACCGGAACTTCACAAGAGGATTTAATACGAAGGCAAAATTTGGTTTCCGAGGAAGAGCTGACCCGCGCCAAAGCAGCCCTTTACAATATACCCTATATAGACCTGGCAACTACCCCGGCTTCTCCTGAAGCTTTATCTCTTCTCCCCCAGGAAGTGGCCCAGAGATTTAAGGTCTTTCCCGTTTCGGCCGACAGATCTTCCAAGCAGATAGTTTTGGCGATGGCAGACCCCCTTGACTTAAGCGCAATTGAGTTTATAGAGCAAAAAACCGGTTTCAGAGTTAAGCCCATGGCGGGAGTTGCCTCCAGAATTGAAGAATATGTTGGAACAAAATATACCGGCTCACTTTCCTCCGAAGTAACAGAAGCCCTAAAAGAAGTTTCGCAAGATAGGGAAAAAATTAAGACTTTGGATTTGGCAAAGGTGGGGTTCATTCGTGAGGAGAAAATTGCCGAAATTGTGACTCACATTTTGGACTTTGCGGTTAGGGCCCGGGCCTCTGACGTCCACATTGAACCCCAGGAAAAATCAACCAGAGTTCGATATCGAATTGACGGAATTTTACAGGAGAAACTGACCATTCCCAGAGAGCTCCACGACTCGCTTATCTCAAGGGTGAAAATTCTTTCGGGTATGAAGATTGACGAAAAAAGAATCCCCCAAGATGGCCGGTTTAATTTCAAAACGGCCATAGATGAGGTGGATTTGAGGGTTTCTTCTTTGCCTACCACTTGGGGTGAAAAAATTGTGATGCGGCTTCTCAAAAAAACGGGCGGTGTTCCCGAACTCACAGAGTTGGGTTTAAGGGGTCAGGGGTTAAAAACGCTGCAGGATGCAATTCTTCGCCCGCATGGAATTATTCTTATCTGTGGCCCGACGGGAAGCGGTAAAACAACTACGCTTTATTCGATTATTTCGAAAATTAATACGCCGAAGGTGAATATAGTCACTCTTGAAGACCCTATTGAATATAAAATTCCCGGAGTTAATCAGGTACAGATAAATCCCGGTGCCGGTTTAACTTTCGCTTCGGGCCTTAGGTCTTTTTTGAGACAAGACCCAAATATCATTTTGGTCGGTGAGATAAGAGATCGTGAAACAGCCGATCTTGCAATTCAGGCCTCACTCACCGGACACCTTGTTTTTTCGACCCTGCATACCAATAATGCAGCCGGTGCACTTCCCAGACTTTTGGATATGGGAGCTGAACCTTATCTTTTGGCCTCGTCTATGACGGCCGTTGTCGCCCAAAGAGTTGCAAGAAAGGTTCACGAGAAGTGCAAGGAAAGCTATGTACCTGCGCCAAAAATTATTGAGGACATAAAAAAGGAACTTGGAAATCTTTGGCCCAACGGACGCGATACGAAGCTTTTTAAAGGAAAAGGAGACGACGACTGCGGTAACTCCGGCTATTATGGCAGACTTGGGATTTTTGAGGTCATACCGGTTACCGAAAAAGTTAGCAGGTTAATATTGTCCAGATCTGCTGCGTCAGATATTGAGGCTCAAGCACGCGAGGAAGGTATGATAACCTTAAAACAAGATGGATATTTGAAAGTTGTTGAGGGCATAACGACCATAGAAGAGATACTTAGAGTTGCTCAAGAATAAAATGAATATAAAACAATTATTACAACTGGTTTTTGATTCTAAGGCATCTGATCTGCATATAATTTCAGGTATCCCCCCAACCCTGCGTGTCGACGGAGAACTTAAGCCAATAGCTTCCGAAGCAGTTTTGACGCCGGAGGTTCTTTCTAACCTTTTAAAAGAGGTTCTTACTTCGGAGCAGCTGGAGCGACTAACCGTAAATAGGGAGATTGATTTTTCAATGCCGTTTTCGGAAAAGGCAAGATTTAGGATCAATGCTTATACCCAAAAGGGCGCCCTCGCGGCTGCTTTCAGAATTATTCCGCTTGATATTCCGACAGTAGATTCTCTCAATCTTCCCAAGATTTTGCACTCTTTCACAAATTTAAGACAGGGCTTTGTTTTAATTACCGGTCCGACTGGTCACGGTAAATCTACAACTCTCGCCTCTATCCTTAATGAAATTAATGCAACCAGGGCGGTACATATAATTACGATCGAAGACCCGATAGAGTTTGTTCTTAGGCCCCAAAAAGCAATTATTTCACAGCGTGAGATGAGGACAGATACGCATTCCTGGGAGGTTGCTTTAAAAAGTGTTCTTAGAGAAGACCCTGATGTTGTTTTGGTTGGTGAGATGAGAGATTATGAGACGATAGCAGCTGCGCTTACGGTTGCAGAGACCGGGCATTTGGTTTTTGCAACTTTACACACAAATTCCGCAAGTCAAACTGTGGATAGAATTGTCGATGTTTTTCCGGATGAACAACAAAAACAGGTAAAACTTCAACTTTCCAACGTTTTGGAAGCGGTATTTTCCATGAGACTTCTTCCGGGAATTGGCGGAGGGCGCCTGCCGGCATATGAAGTTATGTTGGGAACTACCGCGATAAAAACAGCCATACGGGAGGGTAAGACTCACCAGATTGAGAGCATAATCCAGACGTCACAGGAGGCCGGAATGAGTTCTCTTGAGGTATCTCTGGCAGGGTTGGTAAGGGAAGGAAAAATTACGGTAGAAACAGCCCAGTCCTGGTCTTTGAGGCCGGAAGAATTAAACAGGTTGATAAGAAGGTAGACCCCATGAAAAAATTTAACTTCAAGGCTAAAGATAAAAATGGAGTAGGAGTTACGGGTGAAGTGGAAGCCATGACGGCAACAGCAGCCGCCAAACTTGTAAGACAAAAAGGCTTGGTTGTGATCAGCATTAACCAAGCACGCGAAGGCCTTTTTTCACTAATAAAAAAGATTAGATATCGGGTGACTGCAGGGGATGTAACGACGTTTACCCGGCAGCTTTCCACCATGATTACGGCCGGCCTTCCCATTACCGAAGCCCTTTCAATTTTGAGAATGCAGTCAAAGGCCTCTTTTCAGCCGATAGTTACTCAAATTCTCGCAGATGTCGAAGGTGGAGGTTCGCTCTCAAGCGCCTTAAGCCGGCATCCGAAGATTTTTTCTACAACATATATTGCGCTTATTAAAGCAGGAGAAGCAGGAGGTGTTTTAGACTCGGTTTTGGCAAGACTTGCTGATAATTTAGAGAAGCAACAGGAGTTTTCCGGAAAGGTCACAGGAGCGCTTATCTACCCCGCAATTATAGTTGCCGGTATGTTTCTAGTTGGTCTAATTATGATGATATTCGTAATACCGCGTCTTACTTCTTTATATTCGGAATTCCAGGCGGAACTCCCCCTTCCTACCAGAATCCTTATAGGGATATCCACGGTAATTGGTACAACTTGGCCAATTTTGATAATTTTAATAGTTTTTGGTTTATGGGGACTTTCTGCATACCGTCAAACAAAAGTCGGGAAAAGGCAGATTGACGAACTTATTTTTAAAATTCCGGTTTTTGGCGACCTCTCGAGGCAGATTCTTCTTACTGAAATGACCAGAACTTTAAGTCTTATGGTGGGGGCCGGGGTTTCAATTTTGGAAACTTTAAATATAACTGCGGAGGTTATGTCTAATGCGGTTTTGTCGGATGCTTTGAGGGATGCTTCAAAACAGGTGGAAAAAGGTTTCCCTATTGCCTATTCGTTTGCAAAACATCCGGAGGCGTTCCCCTATCTTCTTTCCCAGATGGTTGCGGTTGGCGAAGAAACCGGGAAAATGGAAGATGTTTTAGGAAAAGTCAGTCATATTTTTGAAGTTGAAAGCGATCAAAGAGTAAAAACCTTAACCTCTGCTGTTGAACCCTTGGTTATGATTGTTTTGGGACTTGGAGTCGGATTTCTGGTGATTGCGATAATTTTACCGATTTATAACTTGACAAGTAAATTTTAATTGCATGAAAGTTCAATTAACATCTTTCTCAAAAACGCTCGTCGTATCGGACAAAAACCCGAGAGCTGCTCTCTCTCCTCGCTTGGCGTTTCGCCATGCTCCAACCATTGTAATTAGGAAGACCTTTTCTTTGGCATGGCTCAACACATTTTTCGAAAGAATTAATCTCGCTTTCTTATTAGAGAATTCTAGCTTTTCTTACATCGATATTATACGAGATGCAAGTTTTTCTTATAATTTTACCGATTTATAACTTGACATCAAAGTTCTAGTGTGTACATACTAGATTAATGCCTATTCTTCTTAGAATTACATTTATACTTAGAGTTTATACTTCGAAAGGGGGTGAATAATCTGAGAAAATTACAAAAAGGCCATGCCTGCCGACAGGCAGGATTTACGCTTGTTGAACTTTTGATTGTAATTGGACTTTTGGGAGCAATTGCACTTATTGTTATCGCTGCCATTAATCCAATTGAGCAGGCAAACAGGGCCAGAGACACCAGATTTAAGGCAGATGGAGCGCAGCTTATATCTGCAGCGGACAGATTCTTCGCTGCAAGAAGTGAGTTTACTTGGGTTACAGTAAGCAAGGCCGCTGGTGGAGGCTTGACCAATGACGATCCTTATGGATTTGTAACGGCCGGTGACCAAGGAATTGGTATCTGTGGAGCAACTTGTGCAACCGATGGCTACCTGATTACAACCGATGAGCTTAAACCGGAGTTTAGAAACAGAGATTTCATAGAAGCAACAGTTGTCGATAAGCAACTAATGATTGGTAAGTCACAAGGGACAAGTGAGTCTGTTTATGCATGTTTTATACCTGCATCAAAGGCCACAAGAGATAAAGCTGTTGCCGACGAAAACGTTTACACAATTTCCGCAGCCGATGGAACACGAACATCGACAACTATTTGTGACGCTGCCGCTGCCAACTGGGTTAGTAGCGCTTGTTATATTTGTATCCCAGAATAGTAAGGAGATTTGTAAATGCAAATCTTCCTAATTCTGGCCTTAGCTGCTATCGGTTTGATAGCCGGATCTTTTATAAGTGCATTAACCTACAGACTGCCAAGAGAAATCTCGATTGCAAAAGGTCGTTCTAAATGCGTCTTTTGTAGGAAAAAAATTTCCTGGTACGATAACATTCCGGTAATTTCCTATATTCTGCTTGGGGGAAAGTGCCGCTCGTGCAAAAAGTCAATTTCGTTAAGATATCCAATTATCGAAGTTGCAACTTCTGTTTTATTTGTTTTAGCCGGCCTTATTCTTAACGGCATTTTTTTGCCGTTTTATCTGATAATTATTTCCGGACTTTTGGCAATTTTCGTAATTGATTTAGAAAATAGCATAATCCCCGATTCGATAGTCTTCTTTTTGTTTCTTATAACTGTCGCCTTTAATTTATTACTGATGACTGCGCCGTCGGATTTTTACGTAAAACTTGTTTCCGGATTTGTCGCTTCCCTTTTTTTATTATTTATCCATTTACTCACAAAAGGTCGCGGTATGGGCTTGGGAGACGTTAAGTTTGTACTCTTCGGCGGGACTCTTTTGGGCTTTCCCAATACTTTGGTTTTTCTTTTTTCATCTTTCTTGACAGGGGCGGGTGTTGGAATCATACTGATTTTGACAAAGAGGGCAAAGTTCGGGAAACCGATTCCCTTCGGTCCATATCTGGTTTTTGGCTTGATGATTGCCCTGCTTTTTGGAGATTATCTGCTGAAAAGATGGTTACAATAAAGAAGAAAAATATAATCGGGATGACCCTCGTAGAGATTATAGTTGTTGTTTCCATAATTACCTTTTTGGCGGTACTTATACTCGTTGCCTTCAGGTCGCAGCTTTTTAAGGGAACTGATGCCAAAAGAAAGTCCGATATTCGGAGAATACAAACAGCAATTGAGGAGTACGAGAAAGACCACGACTGTTACCCTCTGCCTCAAGTTGTAGTTTGTAGCCCCGGGACTGGACTTGTCCCTTATCTTAGTAAGATTCCCTGCGACCCCGACACAAAAGCTTCTTATTATTATGAGCATGAAGGTGTTGCCTGTCCCCACTGGTATAGAATTTATGCCAATTTGGCAAATGTGAACGATTTAGATATAGGAAAACTTGGGTGCACAAACGGTTGCGGTCCGGGCAGTTCTTATAATTATATTGCCTCAAGCCCCAATGCTCCGCCGGGGACCGGACAAGGGGGCGATGGTGATGGCGATGGAGGGCCGCCTTCTGGTTTTTATGGCTGTAGAAGCGGTATTTGCGTTCCAATTTCTTGGGACCCCACCCGTCCGGGGCCTGAATGTGACCCCAATTATCAAAGCACTAACTGTTACAATCAATGCCCAAATCCGGGAAATGAGTGTACAAGTTGGAAATGACAAAAAGAGAGACTGTAAGTATTTTTATAATTCTTTCTTTAATTTTTTCCGCCTCGATTTATAACTTCAATATAGCAATAAGGAGAAGTCGTGATGCGCAAAGAAAAGCAGACGTGCGAAGTATTACTGAAGCAATTAATAAATATCAGGACGACTTCGGTTTCCTGCCGGCATCAGAAAACGGAAAGATAGTTGCCTGTGCCCCTGCTTTTAGGCCTTGTGATTGGGGGAAAGACGGAGTTTTCGATATTTCCGACCCGTCATATCCCCCATACTTAGAAAAACTTCCGATTGACCCCGACTCTAAAGACGGAGTTAGTTACTACTATGAAAGCGGGGTTAAAAAATTCCAAGTTTTGGCCAGCCTTGAGGGAAAGGATGAACCCGAATATGATGAGAAAATTGAGGCAAGGCAGGTTAACTGCGGTACAAAAATTTGCAATTTTGGACTTTCCGGCGGAGATGCGCCACTTGATAAATCAGTTCAGGAGTATGAGGCAGAACTAGATGAGAAAAGTAATTAGTATATGGTATATTGTATCTAGCATCTCGCATATTTAAAAAAGATGAAAGTTTCCCTGCCAAATACCAAATACTCGCCTCGCGGCGAAGCGGGCCAGCTACCAGATACTGGTTTTACTCTGGTCGAGCTTCTGGTTGTCTTGGCAATAATAGGGGTTCTTGCAACTCTGGTTGTTGGCGGATTTCGTTCCTCTCAAATGCGCGGGCGAGACGCGCAAAGAAAAAGCGATTTAAAGCAACTTGCAGCTTCCGTAGAGCTTTATTTTTCTGATTACAGCAAATATCCGGACTCCGCAGGCGGACTGATAGCAGGCTGCCCGGCCCCTTCCACTTCGTGTTCCTGGGGCTTATCAGAGTTTACCGACAATAAAACAACTTACTTTAAGGTAGTTCCTAAGGATCCCGTTTCTTCGTTAAATTATTACTATCGAGTTGTCGATTCAGGTACAAATCAAAAATTTCAACTTTTCGCACATCTGGAAAATAGTGAGGACAAAAATTGTCTGGAAGGGAATTGTGCCGATCCGACGGTCCCCGGAGGTGTAACCTGCGGGTCAGATGCTTGCAATTTTTCAGTGACCAGTCCGAATACGATACCGAGCGAATAGTATATGGTATATTGTATCTAGCATCTCGCATATTTAAAAAAGATGAAAGTTTCCCTGCCAAATACCAAATACTCGCCTCGCGGCGAAGCGGGCCAGCTACCAGATACTGGTTTTACTCTGGTTGAGCTTCTTGTCGTAATTGCCTTAATTGGAATTCTTTCTACTTTGCTTTTGGCAAACTTCAATGCTGCACGCCAAAGAAGCAGGGATGCTCAAAGAAAGTCGGATTTAAGAAACCTGCAAACAGCCCTAAGGCTTTATTACAATGACAATGTTGGCTACCCAACATCGAACGGAGGCTATGAAATTGTAGGTTGCGGTTCAAAAGCAGCCAGAATCGCCTGTCCATGGGCAACCGCCTGGACTACGACTGAAGGGCAAACTTATATGACAAGGCTTCCGAAAGACCCGCAGGCAATTGATTATAGGTATATCCAAACAGATTCGGATAATTTCATCCTGACGGCTTGTCTTGAAAATAAAAGTGACGATAAAGGAATAAGTGACACATCCGGCTGGTGTACCAGTTCCTGGGTTTATCAAGTAAAACCATGAGCCTGAAAATTTCAAATTTTGGCTTTACCTTAATTGAGCTATTGGTGGTTATTTCGATTATCGGAATTTTGGCTGCGCTTTCCCTGGTTTCTTTTACCGGTAGCCAAAAGCAAGCCAGAGATACCCAAAGAAAATCTGACCTTAAGCAATATCAAACCGCACTGGAAGGTTATGCAAATAAAAGTAATGGTTTTTATCCCTCAAGAAGCAACCTGACTATATCCTCCACATCTACGACCCTCTGCACCGACTTGGGACTTACAGGCTGCCCGGTAGATCCCAAGGACCCCACGTTGGCCTATAAATATTGGAGTGATGGCGGAGGTACCGGCAGCGCCACAGGAACCTTATATGTTCTTTGGGCAACACTGGAAAATACTACCGGTTACTGGGTGGTTTGTTCAAGCGGAAAAGTAGGCTCAAGTGCGTCTGCACCGTCAAGCAGCGCATGCCCGATATGACAGTAAAAATTTCAAATTTCAAATTTCAAATTTCAAATTTCGGTTTCACGCTGATTGAGCTTTTGGTTGTTATCTCCATTATCGGCATCTTGGTTGCGCTTTCTTTCTTTGGAATACAGGGGGCGAGAGAAAGTTCAAGAGACGCAAAAAGAAAGTCAGACTTGGAACTTGTCCGCTCCGGAATTGAAATGTACAAATCAGATTGCGGAGATTATCCCGCCTCACTTGGCTCATCCTTGGTCGGCGACGGAACGCCTGCATCCTGTGCAGTCACCAATACTTACATTTCGGCAACTCCCAAGGATCCGCTTGACCCGACAAAAGTTTATTCTTATGTCAGGTTAACCTCTGTAACCTATCTCATCTGTGCCTCCCTTGAGCAGCTGCCGTCACCTGCCCAGGACGTAACGGATTGCGGCAGTTGTGGCTCCGTAGCTTGCAACTACAAAGTAATAAATCCATGACCAAGCGTGGCTATACTTTAATTGAGCTTCTTGTTGCCATTACAATTTTGGGTATAATTTTTGGGGCCGGTTACATCTCATTTAGGGATTTTTCCAGACGCCAGGCTCTGACAGCTGCCGTAAGGACGGTTTCCGGAGATGTAAGGTTGACCCAGGAAATGGCTCTTTCGGGCAAAAAACCCGCAGGGTGCATCACTCTGAACGGCTACAAATTTAAAATTGCACCTGACTCATATGATATTGTCGCTGCATGCAACTTCCCCGAAGTTGAATATGATGTGAAGGTTGGGGTGCCGCTTCCGATTGGCGTGACAATGGCTGCGCAACCTTCCTCAAGTATATTCTTTAAAGTTTTAGGCCAAGGGACTAATATTTTGGAAGGTAGCCCCGAGGTTGTAACTCTTACTCAAGTAAACTCCGGCCAAACCCAGACTGTTACCGTAACTTCAGGAGGAGAGATAAAGTGAAAAAAGGCCAGTCCCTTTTTGAGGTGGTGGTTGCACTTGCGATAGTTACTTTGATAGTTGTTGCCATAATAACTTTGGCTGCAAGCTCCATAAAAAATTCATCTTTTGCCAGGAACAAAGAAACTGCGGCTCGGTATTCCCAAGAGGCGACAGAGTGGTTAAGAGGTCAAAGGGACAATGATTGGGCAATCTTTGCCAGCCACGCCGTCGTAAGCCCCGGTCTTACTTGGTGCTTATCTTCCTTGGTTTGGCCGGGAACTACCGGACCTTGTAGCGAAAGTTCTTATATCGGCGACACTTTTTTTACAAGAGAAGTGGTTGTTTCATATCCTGACCCGCTTAATTTAAACAATGTTCAGGTTGACGTTGCCACCTATTGGACTGATTCTAGCGGGGACCATGAAGTTAAAACGTCAACATTTTTTGCAAATTGGAAAGTAGAATGAAAAAAACTGGTTTCTCCCTCATTGAAATTTTGGTGGTTTTGGCAGTGTTTTCTATTCTTGCCATAATTGCCACACAAGGAATTTTTGTGACCTTAAGGAGTGCAAAAAAGTCCGAGGTTACTTCGCGCGTGAAGGAAAACTTGGCATATGCAATGGCAGTGATTGAGAGACAACTCCATAATGCATCAGAAGTTACCCCCTGCCCAAATGCGTCTCCGACGAGATTAGACTACACCGATAAAGATGGTAAGGCGACCTACTTTGCCTGCCAAAGCGTTGGAGCTGCAGGATATGTTGCATCGGGTTCGGCAACCATTAGATTAACTTCGGATGCTGTTTCTGTAACTTCCTGTTCTTTCTCTTGTGCAACCCCGCCCCCGGGAGTCGACTCTCCCCCTTCGGTTGATATAAATATAACTGCCCAAGATGCTACAACCCTTGGAGCCGAAGGCGCCCAAGTGACAACTTCAACTAAAATTTATCTAAGGTCATATTGATTCTACGGAGCTACTTCTCTCCAGGTCATGTTTTTTCGGGTTAGTTCTCTGGGGTAGGTAAAGATTAGACTGGGATTATATTCAAAAAGTTCGGCAGGAGCGGTTGTGTTTACACTTCCCAAATCTCTCTGGAAGGGGACTACACATCTTGTTTAAGAAAAAGAAGATATTAAGGGTTCTTTTTTGTGTTTATTATACGTTTCTAACATCAGTTTATATCTTTCTATTAAAGGGTTAATTTCATTTGAAAGTTCAGGTATGGTTAATTTATTAAAAGTAGTTTCTATTTTTTTGGCAAACCAGTTAATAAAATAATCGAGTTCATTTGAAAAATAGGCCTTTGCAAAGAAATGTAGAGAAGTTAAATGGGAATATGCATCTGCATTTCTAACTAATAGAGATTCTTCTGTGGTTGGAGGATTGTTGCTATTTGTTGCTTTAATAGCCTCGCAGATTTTTTCAATTAAATTCGAATCTATATCATATTTTGTTAGTATTAATTTTGCATATTCACAACTTCTATTTTCATGACCTTCAGTAGATATTTCTATTCTTTCATAAACTAAACCTGCGTCGTGAAGTAGTCCTGCAAAAAGTGCTATTGTTTTGTTTGCTTTAGGATAAAATCTTGAATGAAATTTCTCAATATTTTCAAGAACTAAATCGATATGGTTTGGAAAGAACCATTGTCTGTGCAAATAATAAAACTTTGATTTAGGTAGACTATCTCCATCAGGGTGTAATAAATAATATTCTTTGTAAACCTTTTTAAATTTATCTGAATAGTTGGCGTCTGTCTTCATTTTAGTTTTAAGCTTAATATTTCCTCCTCTTTTTTATGTACATATTTTATCATTTCCACGATAATTTTGTCTGCCTGATTTTTTTTCACGAACCCTAACCATAAATCGTCCTGTAGTTTTGACGTGGATTCTATTTGTTGCTATACTTTCTATCCAAAATGGGTGCTTTATCTAAAAAACAGGACCTATACGAGTTTGCATTGTCGGTTGTGGAAAGGTCTCTTCCGCTCACTTGATGGCCATTCGAGCTAACAGGCAGCGTTTCAAGTTAGCAGCTCTCTGTGATCCTAACGGAAAAGTTCTTGGGGCTGCTGGAAGAGGCAACCATATTACTCTTCTGTTTCAAGATTTTAGCCAGATGCTTAAACAACTTAAGGGAAAAGTAGACCTAATAGTAATTGCTTCTCCAAATTTTCTACACCACAACCAAGCGATAAAGGCGCTGGATTATGGATACAACGTTTTAATAGAAAAACCGGTGTCATTCAAAAGCCTGCAGTCGTTAAAAATAGGCGAGAAGGCAAGAATTCTTAATAGGAGGGCTTTTGCAACACTACAAGTTAGATACTATCCTGCCGTTAAGCTTTTTAAAAACATTATTGCCCGTGGAATTTTAGGAAATACCCGTTTTGTGTCATTAGTACAAAGCTGGCAGAGACCGGAAGACTTTTTCTCTTCCTGGAGGAGAGATCAAAAAAAGATCGGCGGAATTTTATATGAGGTAGCCCTACACTATCTCGATATAATGCAATGGGCATTCGGTGTTCCAAGGGTGTTATCAACCCATACATTTAAATTGAAATATAAACATATTTCTTTTGAAGACACTCTTCTTTCCACACTCTGTTTCAAGAATGGAGCAGCTGGAAGTTTAGAGATTACTGTAGCCGCGGAACCTTCTAATCTGGAATGCTCCCTTATGGTAATAGGAGAAAAGGGATCAATTAAACTGGGAGGAAAAAGAATGGATAAAATTGAATATGCTAAATTTGCCAACCAAGATTATGAAAATTTAGATATCAAGACAAAAATAGCGAAGGAGAAAGCTCAAATGGTAACCAAATATGGTAAACTTCCGATTTCCAGAATCGCCCTGGCTAGGCTTTATGAGGATCTTGCTCTTGACCAAGGTATCTCAGTCGAAGAGGCAACCGGTACAATTAAGTTTATAGAAAACATCTATAGTAAGGTCGATGTAGATAAATGTTAAAAAATCAACTGTTATATTTTACTGCCCCCTCTCGTAGCGGAAGTAGCCTATTAGAAACTTTGCTCAATTGTCTTAAGTACATAGTAATTGTTAATGAGCCCCTTGATTCTTATCGCATTACTGACAGAAAAACCATTAGCTTAGTTTACAACAAAATTCTTAAGGATTTAAGCAAAGGGTTAGTGGTGCAAAGAGTAGATAAAGAAGGCAATGAAGTAACAGACACCTTCCCTAATAAAGATATCTCTTGGCAAAAAAAGCGGATAGATTTTTATCCAAATTCTGTTATTGGAATAAAGAAATCTTTCCCTTCGCTTGGAAATAAGGACTGGCACGATGTTTTTATTAAGGAATGGCCGACTTTTGTTGGCTGGTTTACAAAAGAAAAAGGGGGGAAGGTTCTCGCAATCATAAGAAATCCTATTTATACTATACTTTCTTGGAAAACAACATTTGATGACCTAAATTCAGATACAAAAAATCAGTGTGAAGCATGGAACCGTATAGTATCCACTCTCATTAAAACTCGTGACAAGACGTATCTGGTTAAGTATGAAAGTCTGATAGAAAATATTAGTGAAGAAATCCAAAAAATCGCTAAATTTCTCGGAGTGGACTTTGAAAAAATTAAGGAGTTCCCAGTAATCAGAAAGAACCATAATACCTTGGAGTACTACATGAATAATAGAAAGTTAGAAGGTGCTGGCATTGGGCGAAGTATAGAAATTATTGTCCAAGAATGTAATTCCGTAAGTCGGGAATTGGGGTATGACCTTAAGGAAGATATCAAACTTTTATCTAATGTTCGTTAGATGCTAGCTCTCCTTCTCCCTCAATGACATCAAATTTCGAGCAATTTGCAATTCCACGGAGGTATTTATTCCCACCCACTCTCCCTGCTTGGCTTTCACCCCACAAATTTTGAGATTGCTTGCTAATGCTAGTTGAAAAAGTTGCGGGATTGTGACTTCTCCATTTTCTTCTACTGATAATCTGGAAAGTAAATTTTGTAGAAAATTTTTTTTAAAACACGCAGTGCCAGTAAAAAAGTTCCCTTCACGGGGATTTAATATTCTTCTCTTGTAGGAAAGAATCTCTCCCTCTGAACTTACCACAAACTGGCTTTTATGTGTCTTCTCGGCAAAATCATCCGTCAATAGTACTGTGATATCTGCTCCTGATCGGCTATGTATCCTTAAGATATCTGAAATAGTTTTCTTGTAATAAAAAGCAGAATCATCTCCTTGAAGAACAAGCAAATTTTTAACGTCTGGGGGTACCCCATTTAGCCCGATTTTTAAGGCTGTAGCATTGCCACTCAAATTTTCCTGCGTGCAATAACAAAAACCGCCACCAAAATATCTGGTTATAACTTCCCGCTTGTGTCCTACGACAATAATAATTTGATCGGGATCTGTTCCTAATAAAGTCTCGATTGTGTGATGGAGAATAGGCTTGTCGTAAAGTCCTGCCATCACCTTTGGTCTGTCTGGAAGATTGAGCCTGGTTCCCAAACCGGCGGCCAGAATGATGTCAGCTCTTTCTTTCATTTGACACAACTATATCACAAATGTATCCTATAAGGTATCATTGATAATATATGAAAACCTTGGTAGGAGTTTTCACAGACACAAATCTAGAAATAAAGGCTGATGGGAAACCATTTTCCCCCCCCAGGAGTTTCGATGTTATCAAAAGAAAAGAGTGGGGAAAACTTAAAAAAGAGGTCGCAAAAAAAGGCGGGAGGCTTTGGAATGGAATCGTTTATAGGCTGTCTGGAATTTCTAGACAGAAAGGTAAAACAATCTTGCATCTTGGCACTATTGACTTTAGGTCACATCATGCAACCGCATTTGCAAAAGGCTTACTTAATAAAAAACCATTCAACCAAAGGCCAAATGGATTGTATATAGGTGCTTATATTAAAACCAAAGATGGAAAATTCATATTTGGCCACAGATCAGAAAAGGGCATCGCGAGAGAAAATATTAATTTCATTGGAGGAAATCTTAATAAAGACGAAATGAAAATAGAGGATATAAAAGATTTATTCCAATATTTCATCAAAGAGTTTGAAGAAGAAACTAGTTTAGAAAGGAATGCGATCAAGAAATTAAGTGGCCTGGGTATTTTTCTTTCAGACAACTACCGGGTCGCAATCGTTTTGACATGCCTATTGAAAACCCCGGCAGAAGAGGTCCTAAAGCACGCTCGGCCTAATTTTGAACACAAAAAAATCTTGATTTTTACCGAAGAAGAACTTTTAACAGCGGTTTCTAAGGGAATGGTGAACCCAAACATAAAGGGTACATATAAATTCTTTAAGGCAACACAAAAATGATTTCAATTTCTAGGCCCGCGATAGAAAAAGAAGAGATAAATGCGGTTGTCCGGGTTTTGAAATCGGGTAGAATTGCACAAGGAGAAAATGTTAAAAAATTTGAAAAGCAATTCTCTAATTTTATTGGGGCAAAATATGCAGTGGCTACCTCTTCGGGAACGAATGCATTGTTTTTAGCCTTACTCGCTCACGGTCTCAAAAGGGGAGATGAAGTCATAACGACCCCCTTTTCTTTTATAGCCTCCTCTGACGCTATTCGTTTTGTGGGAGCTAGCCCCGTATTTGTTGATATAAATCCTTATAGCTTCAATGTTGATCCCGCTTTAATAGAGGAAAAGATTTCTGCAAAAACTAAAGCCATTCTAATAGTCCATATCTTTGGTAACCCCTGTGAGATGGAAAAAATTATGAAAATAGTAAACAGGCATCACTTAATTCTAATTGAAGACTCGTGCCAAGCCCACGGCGCAGAACTTAAAGGAAAAAAAGTAGGCTCTTTTGGTACTGGATGTTTCTCTTTCTACGCAACCAAGAATATGACAACAGGTGAAGGTGGGATGGTTACTACTAACAACAAAGCTCTTGCAGAAAAAATTAGACTTTTAAGACAGCATGGTTCAAAAGTTTCTTATTATTCCAAAGTTCTTGGTTATAATTTCTGCATGACGGATTTCCAGGCTGCCATGGGGTTGGAACAACTAAAAAAACTGGTCGAACATAACGAAAAGAGAATAAACAATGCCCGATACATGACTGCCGGTCTCGGGCAGGTTGAAGGGATTATATTACCTACCGTTTGTTTCAATACAAAACATGTGTTTCACCAATACACAATCAGGGTTGTTGATAAATTTCCTACAAAAAGGGATGAAGTATTAAAGGTCTTGAAAAATAAAGGAATTGACGGGAGAGTATATTATCCCATACCCATTTATAAACAAAAAAGTTACAAATCGTTTGGTTATAAATATAAATTGTCGCAGGTTGAGAGGATAGTTAAAGAGGTTATCTCACTTCCCGTCCACCCCTTGGTCAAAAAATCCGAATTGGATTATATCATTCAGACTATAAAAAGAACCGCTGTTTGTAATCGTCCGTAAGTTATGGCGCTACTTCTTTCCAGGTCATGTTTTTTCGGGTTAGTTCTCGGGGGTAGGTGAAGATTAACCATCGGATTTAGGCCACAAAACAATTCCTTTATGGTTAGAAAGAAAATCTAAATAATCGGCTTCTATTTTTGTGTTTCTTCCCTCCTTGGAAAGTACAAAAGACGGGTCGTGAGCTATGAAAATATTGTGGGGTAAACGATAAGTATGAATTAAAACTAAATGACTACCGGCCAAGTTTAGGTTTACCTTTTTCAGATCTATAGACAGGATGACAAATTTTTGCTGCCCCAAGACTTTAATAACAGAATTTTGGTCTAGTTTACCGAACCATCCATCTAACCCCAGCTCCTTCGCAAGCTCTAGAAGTGGTTGATGAAATACTCCTTCAATCCGATTGTCTGGTAAAATTTTAAAACCCCCTTTCCCCAAACACCACATCGTCAGAGCATATAAAGAAAGATTGTTGGTTCTGTGGAATGTATCTCCCAACATCTTTAAGCAACAAATACCGCATATTTCAGGTGCCCAGCGTTTATATTCACTTTTGCCTGAGCCAAAACGAACCCAAGGCTTAGGATCTCCCTTTAACCGTTTAGGAACAAAAGCAGTAGATATCCTCACTTAATTACCGACATTATATCCTAGAAATAGTGTTTGAGGTAAATTCCACTCTTAACAATGACTAAATAACAATTATGGAGCGACTTCTTTCCAATTATATTTTTCAACTTCTTTGAATATTTTTTCCTTCGCTTTTTCCCAGGAAAAATCTTTATCGAAAATTTCTATCTTTCTTAAAAAGTCCTCACCTTCCGCATCTTTAAAATAAATAAGACCTTTGAGCATTACCATTGGTTGATAAGAGGGGTATTTTTTAAGAGTAAATTCTATTATTTGAGAAAGAGAAAACTTTTTGAGAAGATAATAAACATCAATAAAGTCCCGTCTTTTCCCTCTCATTGAAATTGCAATCATCTTCATGGCAGCAATGTCTTCAATCGATGCAAGGGAAATGTTACCAAAATTTACTAACGGTTTAATTAACCTGTATGGATAATAAAAAAGCGATAAACTTATTCCGTCAACCTCAAAAATAAGCGTATCCTTTGCTACTTTTTCAACCTTAACCTGACTAAAATCGGATTGAAAACCTGCTAGAATCTTTTCGGTTTCGAAATGTTTTTTTGTATAAAAATCAAAATCAAGCGAAGTCCTATGTCCAAATTGAAGTGCCAGTGCGGTTCCCCCTGCCATATATGCGTCTTCAGGAAGAGAGTAAATCTTTTTAATTACTTTAAGTTGGTCTTTACTAAGAACATTTGCAAACATTAGACAGGATTCATATTTAAAATAGCCTGGTCATAATTCTCAATTTTCTCAATTTTCAACACCTGGGACCAATAATTAAGCGATTCCTCGTTCCAAACTCCCCTTTGGGGGTTTTTGACAGCATTTCTTATCTTATCAAGTGTGTAATTGTCAAAAACCCATCTGACGGCCCTGTCGTCTCCCAAATTAAGAACTTGGGTTATAATTTCGCGGGAAACAGAGGGTGCATCTTTATCAAGCTTTGTTACATCGTAAGAGGGAAGGTAAGGTTGGAGAAATTTTGGAAGCGCCATACCTATATTATATCAAATCTACGGCGCTACTTCTCTCCAGGTCATGTTTTTTCGGGTTAGTTCTCGGGGGTAGGTAAAGATTAGACTGGGATTATATTCAAAAAGTTCGGCAGGAGCGGTTGTGTTTCCGCCTCCTAAATCTCTTTGGAACTGGACTCCGCCATATGCAACCACTGCTCCTTTGACCCAAAGCTTGGAAGAACCGGCTCCGGTTCTGAATTGTGCGTCAGAAAGGTATATGCCTTCAAGGCCGGGTTCGGTTGGATGGGTAACAGACGGGTCAACAATGATATTTCCTTTTTGGCCATTTACGTCTTTACCGACAATGGTCATGAAAAAGCCGACTCCCGGAGATTGGAGATTAACTCTGCCGTTTACTGTCAAGTCTCCTCCTTCAACCAAAAGTACAACCTTTCTGTCGCCAACAAGGTTAACATTGCCGTTAATTGCCAAATCCCCGACTCTTTTGTACCAAACATAGCCTCTGTGGGCAGCTCCGCCTGAATTTAAGTCTCCGCCGTTAATTGAAGGCAGGATAATTGAGTTGTAACAAAGAGCAGTGGGGTCATCATTACAGTCAACCTTGGGAAGTAATTGGGAGAAGTAAGCATAGCCGTATGTTTTTCCCAGGTAGGAGGTATTGGCCAGCCAGTTTTTGGAAGAAACCTGATTGGCGCCACTACTGATAGTTCCCGAGAAAGAAAAACTGTCTCCTCCATATGCAACAACTCCGGGGAAACCGCCTAAGCCGTCTAAACCAAATACCGGATTACAGCCCGGAAGCGTACAACCCGAGGGGATTTTAGATGAGATATTGCCGTTGGTGGTAATGTCCGCATCTTTGACCTGCCACCAGGCAGAAACCGGGCAATCAATTGCCCTGACGGTTACATCCGCATCCTCGTCCCAACCGCAACTGTCACATTCTTCTTCAAGCCAAAAAACCCGGTAATTACCTCTGACTGTTGTAGTAAAAGAATCAGTTCTTGTCATCGGACTGGTGGGACCCCCACCATGATACCGTGTCCCCGGAGGTATTACTGTACAATTTGATGAACTGCTCCACCAGAACTGTAGATCACAACCATTTCCCGCAGATATCGGTCCACGTACCTTCACTCCGAATTGAAAAGACCCCTCGTCGTTTATGGTCATTGTTGTAGTAACCGTATCTCCGGCACAAACTTGGGGTAAGGCCGATATGCTCATGTGTTTATTGCCTCCCCCGCCGCCCGGACTTACACATTCCGGACGGGCATCACAACAGGCCATTTCGGCTCCGCAGACGGGATTGGGTACACAAGAAGTCCTGTTCCCACTCGGCCCACATCCACAGCCTTCACAGGCTACAGGCGGAGGTTGCGGGGTTCCTCCAGGAGTTGGGGTTGGAGTTGGAGTTGGAGGGGGTCCCGACCAACTGCACGACCCGCTCTCTATACACTTACCCACACCGCAAAGACCTTCGGCACTGCAGGAGCCTTGGGATTGGCCGCCGCAGTCGACGCCAATTTCTCCCACACAGTGGGGATTGCATATGCAAGTATTACCATTACTCTCACATGGCTCGCCTTCGTCACTACACCATATTCCACTGCCAATTCCACACTCACAATCGGTTATCCAATTACCGCAACCCACGGTTCCGCTGCAGGCAGCCTTTACCTCCGGCGGGCTGAATAAGTCCCAAACAAAATTCCATAGCCCGCTACTTTTCAGATTACCGACAACGACCGCAACCGGCAATAATTTCTTGTTGCTCTTGACATATTTAAGCGCCTCTGCCATTTTTATCTTCTCCTCGAAGGGGTATATCGCTTGGTCATTTACCGCCCTTTGCAGAGCAAGTAGCATGGAATAAGTTATGACCTCACGAGGTTTCTGGGATTTCAGCAGTTCCTTGTCCACAAACATGGAAATCACCGCTTCTTTGGAAGAGATATTTTTCAGTGTGTAGCCAACTGTAACGGTTTCCTCATCTCCTCCATAGAGCAGGGCTACTTCCGGTTCCGCGACTTGGTCAAATTCAAATACCAGCTTGCCGGGAACCACTTTAGACCCCATTCTTGCATCGTAAATCCCGCCATCCACAGAAAAAACCCGATATTTATTCTTGACAAACTCGAGAAAGTAAAAACTTCCAAGAGGTGACTTGAAGACAGTAAAATCGGAATTGTCGGATTTAATCTCAAGCTTAATGTTTACGAAGAACCAAAACCAAGCAGAAAGCCCCAATAGTATTAAAAGAAGTAAACCCCCCCAAAATACTAAAACATTCCTCATTAATCCACTGTAAAACAACTGCAACCGAAAATCAACGGGTGTCGGCCATTGTATCACCCTTTAATATCCCAAAAGCTGTTATTTTGTCGTTCCGATCTGCGTCAATCTCCGGATTCCTAGACCATAATAACTTTAATACTTCTTTATCCCATACATGCACACCGTAGGCAGACGGAGGAATGTTTTTGGCCAGCTGTTCCGGCTTTAGTTGAAACATGGCTTCTATTTGAGCTTTCACTGCATTGGTTAACGATAATGAATAGTGCTTGTTCTCATCAGCAACCAGGAAGTCGCCGCTTACAACCATAGTGAAGACTCCGTTTTTGTCTCTCATAAAGCCTGCTTTGTGGGTGTCATAAGACAGGGGTAAGTTTATGCCGTTATATCTGGTAGATTTGGCAATAACCACATTTACCGGCTCATCGGGTGACACATCCAGTATTGTGGGTAAATCCCCTTCCTGCCTTAAATCCCACCCCCCTATCTTAAACTTGGTATTTCCCTCACCGCTTGCCGCCATTGCCAGGTAGTCATCCAAGCTAACTTCGCTCCTGCCCGTATCTCTCATCCAAGCCCGGTGACACCCGAACAGCCAATATTTGGCCCATCTCTCCTCGGGGGTCAAACTATACTCATCGTAAAGTTTATCAAAGGCGGGGTTTATTCCAAAGGATGAAAAGGCATAAGTACCTTTCAAACCCGGCTCAACCTGAAAGCTGAATTTCACCCCGACTCCGCCGTATTCAACATTAACTTCAGAGCGCGGCAGCCCCTGGGCTGGTTCAGGCTCATTTGTTGCCATTGCTTCGGGGGTAGAAGTGGGAGTTACTACTGAATATCTTGACAATTTTGCCAGAACTCCGGGAACTTGGATTGGTTCGTCAATGTTAACCCCCGTTGGATAAAACCTCACCGCTTGGGTATTTCTTTGTTCAGGAGTCAATTGTTCCCATGCTTGCCATGGCATGGGAATTTCAAAAACGTTTATTGGTTCTACTCTTCCTCCGGTAAACGGGTCGTACTCTATCCTTAGTAGCCCGTGCTTTTGACCAAACTGCTCAAACTCGGCCGGTTGTAGCGGTGATGCCCCGATATTTGCAGGATTATCCGGGTTCTGAAAAATCATTGCCACAAATGTCTTGGCATCAGGCTCGGTCGCTGTCACTGTTAAAAATGAATACATCAGGGATTGATTACTATCCTTGGGGTTGATCTGAATCGCAAACAGGTCAAATTCAGACCTCTCGGCTTTTAATTCCGGTTTGGATTTATACACCCTAACCAGTTCCTCATAAATTTTCTCCACGGGTACGTCGTTTGTGGCTGTTCTGTCAAATACCGTCTGCCTGTCTAACACTTCATATAGGGGTTTTTCTGCCTCGGGTTGAGAAGTTGGTTGATTCTCTTCAGTTGCAGGGGGTATCCCTGGTTTTGGTTCTTGAACGATAAATGGAGTACATGCTTGAAGAATCTGGCTGGCGACCAAACTTCCAGCAGCAACACCCATGCTTTTAATAGCCTCCCTTCGGCTCATCCGTCGATTCAAGATGGATTTATCTTCCGGTTGTTCGGGCATTTGAATTGGTGCCTGGTCTTTCATATTATCAAAAAAACCCTCCTTATGTGGAGGGTCTAATTTATCCTTCTTGCAAACTTCCCATCGGGATACTAAATTATATACTAATCCGTCAACAGAAGCAAAAAGTGCTGGTATATCTAAATATCCTTCAAAAACTTGTCTAAACTAATTTCTGCATCTTTCAAAATTGCCAAAGTTATACCTTTTCCTAAATCCCTGCCTTTATGGACGGGGACCGAAACAGTAATTTTCTTTGCCTTGTTTACAAAAATTTGATGGCTGCCTTTTGACCTGAAATGTATAAAACCGTTTTTCTTTAAAACTTTTACAAGTTTTTCCGCCCTGACAATGGGGATATTAGGCATAAGTAATTCGCTGGGGAAGTGAAAGCTTGTCTAACTCAACCACCTCTATAGATTCCAAACCTTCTTCTCTCGGAATTGGCCAACCCAAGGCTGCCTTTGTTTCAATCCAAACCTCGATTGCCTCTTTTAGATTTTTCTTTGTTTCGTCAATCGAGGCTCCCTGCGTATGACATCCGGGCAAAGACGGAACAAAACCGTGATAATAATCACCGTCTTTTTTAATTATTGTTCTGTAAGTGAGAATTTTTGTCTTCATACGACTCCATTGTATCATACATTTCAAGATTTTTTCTGGCTGGGGATATGAGAGTTACCGATCTATTTTAATCCTACTTACAAAATTTCTATTTTTTCAACCTTCAATCTAACTTCAAAAGGATAAGAACTGCCGGATTGTGGCGCTACGGGTATTAAGTATCCGGTAACTCTGACTTTTTTGTTTAGATAATCGTCCTTTAAATTAAAGTCTGAATTTTTGACTAATTCGGTAATATCAATTACATGTTCCAGGCCGTCCTCTTTCTTAATATAAAGCCCATCGGGATAGCTCTGGTGGTCTGCGGGATACTTTAAAAGAGTTCCTTCGGAGACAATTTCTTCTCCTTTTTCAAACGTAGGCACTGGCGTTTTGCTGCTATTTAGTGAAAGTTCTCTCTGTTCGTCAGTTCCGGCAGGAGTATTTGTACTATTATCTTTTTTGGGTAAACCACCCAAATAGACTGCCGCACCCGATAAAAATAAAATAAGTACGATTAGAATTGCTACCAAAACAAAATTTAGATTTTTAGGGTTTTCCACTGATTCTTCAGTGTAGTAAAAATCACCAGGCTTTTCAATTGTCTGTCAATTGACTAGATAGGATAAGATTATGCTATACCCAAAATACCCTGATTTGCAGACTAAAAATAGTATTTTGGGGGATCATACTCATCAAGTAAGAGTTGCAAACTCGAATAAGATGAGTATATATTGAATGTATGAATATGCTGCCCTCAAAGCATGAATCCGGCCAGACACTTCTGTTGGTTCTTCTTTCAATGGCTGTTATTTTGACAATTATTCTTTCAATTCTTTCAAGAAGCATAACGGATATTACAATTACCTCCAAAGAAGAAGAAGCGCTTCGGGCTTTTTCGGCTGCCGAGGCAGGCATAGAACGCGCCCTTCTTACCGGTATTTTTACGCCGGGTGCTTTCGAAGGCTCATCATTTAGCGGGTCTGTAACCAATTTGGCCCAAGCCCAAGCTTCTTTTGTATATCCTGACGAATTGGTTTCCGGAGATTCGAGTACTGTCTGGTTCATTGACCACGACCCCACAACCGGAGAATTAACTTGCACAACCGGCAATTGTTTCAGGGGAAGCTCTATGAAAGTTTGTTGGGGCAAGGAAGGAACTAATCCCAGTGGTGCAACCACGCCTGCTTTGGAAGTTAGTATTCTTTACGACACAACGCCGGCCCCTTCGGGAGATTACTCTGATGTAAAGATTAAGAGATTGGCTTTGGATCCTAATTCGGGAAGGAGGGGAACCAACAAGTTTTCCGCAGCCACCGGGGCTTGTACAGTTTCCGGGAAATCTTTTGTATTTTCCACAAATGTGGATTTCACCGGGGGCGGTTTAAATATCCCCTGTTATTCAACGGCCGGTTGTCTTCTAACTGCCAAACTAAGACTTTTATATAACTCTCAAACCCAACCCGTGGCAGTTGAAGTGACCGGCGGTATTCTTCCTTCTCAAGGCTTAATTGTAGAATCCACCGGAATTTCCGGTGAGGCAACGAGAAAAGTTCAGGTGTTCCAAACTTTCGGAGAACCGCCGCCGATTTTTGACTCTGCAGTTTTTAGTCCCGGAGGATTGGTCAAATGAGCGTCGGAATTGACATCGGGTCAAAAACAATTAAAGCCGTTGAAATTTCTAAAGACGGAAGTATCCTTAGCCTTAAAGCAGCAGGAGTTGTTGGTTATTCCGGGCCTTACGTGGAAGGTGTAGCAACCGATGCGGAGCTGGCGAGTTTGGCCAACGTTATCAAGAAACTTTTTTCAGATGCGAGAATTTCCGGTCGCCAAGTTGCCATAGCTCTTCCCGAATCCCAAGTTTTTACGAGACAGATTAAATTCCCTCTTCTTACAGATGCCGAGATAGCCTCGGCTGTCAAATGGGAAGCGGAGCAATACATCCCGATACCAATTACCGAAGCCATTGTTCAGCATCAGGTTTTAGAGAGAAAGGAAAATGCGTCCCCTCCTGAAGTCACTGTTTTATTGGTTGCTGCCCCCAGAACACTAGTTGAGAAATATACGAAAATTGTAAGCCTTGCCGGCCTTGTGCCAACCTTTGTTGAAACAGAGCTTATGGCTTTGGTCCGTTCCCTATCAATTGAAGGCAAAACTGTTTTGATTTTAGATTTTGGAGCCAAATCTACCGATATTGCCATTGCCAAAGGTACTTCCCTCGTTTTTTCAAGGTCTATCCCGACAGCCGGAGAAGCATTCACCAGGGCGATTGCCCAGACTTTGGGTGTAACAACCGTCCAAGCTGAAGAGTATAAAAAAGCTTACGGTCTGTCTTCCACCCAACTTGAGGCTAAAATAAAAACTGCAATTGACCCGATATTTAGAATTGTTACCGACGAAATTAAAAAGGCAATCCATTTTTACCAGTCAGAAGGGGGCGGTGAAGTGCCCGCTTCAGTTATTCTTTCGGGAGGAACCAGCGGATTACCGGAAGCAATACCTCTTTTAACCAAGCTTTTGGGAATAGAAGTCATAATAGGAAATCCTTTTGCCAAGGTGAGAATGGAGGCCGATACGGCTAAATCTTTGGCTGCTTATGCCCCGCTTTATTCAATCGCGGTAGGATTGGCAATGCGTGAGGAGGAATAAGTATGGCAATTAATCTTATACCCGAGGAAATAGCTCCGAAAGGTCCGGCTGCACGGTTATCAAGTTTTTTAAGAACCGTAAGTGCGATAGGCTTGACGCTTTTTATTTTGGTAGTTTTTGGCCTGACGTCTTATTATTTAGTTAACTATTTTCAGTTAAGAACTTCGCAAACTAAACAGGACAATCTGAAAAAGGTTATCTCATCTTTAGAAAGTACAGAAACCAGCTTAATTCTTCTTAGGGACAGACTCTCTAAAGTAAAAGAGGTTTTTGCCATCGAAAGCGCT
>Ga0209210_1000223_pt1 | contig 64935 bp, 53 predicted proteins | sample RifGroA1_FD_183991 | JGI IMG/M metagenome (GOLD analysis project Ga0209210, IMG submission 183991) | Contaminated groundwater microbial communities from Rifle, Colorado, USA - Rifle Groundwater A1 (SPAdes) (version 2) | ecosystem: Environmental > Aquatic > Deep subsurface > Groundwater >...
CAGTTACGGATCAAATGAGATTGAATTTACAACCGAACCCCGCTTGGATTATCTAATTCATCAGGGAGATAATGCGATAATTAAACAACCTTTTGAGGCACAAAAGCGAATTTCGCGAATAATTGTAAAATCTTTAAATAAAGTCTTCAGAGCCTATACTCTGAATTATAAATATGGTTGGGAACCCACAAAGCATTTTGACGACGGCGACGGGTTTGCTGAATTTATTTACGAAGTAAAGGATGGACAGGTTATACACTCGCTATTGACCGGTGTTACTCCCTGGAACGATAACCCACCCCAACCAACACCAACGCCACCGCCTTCTCCTTTGGCGAACAGGGTTGTGGGTTTAAGGGGTCTTTATTATAACTCGATAGATATAGGTACAAATTATTCATTTGCACGAATAGATCCGCAGATACAGTTTGACTGGGGGTCGGGTTCTCCGAACTATTCTAGTTTGGGCAATGATACGTATTCTATATTCTGGGCGGGAGATCTAAAGGTGGCGTCCGGCGGTACGTATACCTTTTATACAGTTTCGGATGACGGGGTTAAACTCTGGATTAACAATCAACTAATAATTGATAACTGGACTAATCATGCCCCGACCACTAATTCGGCTTCTATCAATTTGATTCCAGGTGAAAATAAAGTTAAATTGCAATATTACGAAAGTTCTGGCGGTGCAATTATTAGACTTAACTGGTCCGGGCCGGGTATAACCACTCAGGCGATACCCTCATCAAATTTATCCTACTGTCCCTTCTTAGCTGAGTACTTCAACGAAGAAGGCTTCAGAAGTCTGATTAAAACGCAAATTGATAACCAAATACAGTTCGACTGGGGTACGGGGTTTCCGGTTTCCGGAGTTGATCCTGACAGCTTTTCGGTACGTTGGACTGGAGTTGTAAAGCCCCCCCAGGACGGAGATTATACCTTTACCACAACTTCAGACGACGGCGTAAGACTTTTTATCAACGATCAGCTTCTAATAGATAATTGGACTTTGCATGTTTCGACAACCGATACAGAAAGCATACATTTAAATGCAAACCAAGACTACTATATAAGATTGGAATATTTTGATAGAAGTGGCGGTGCAACAATGAGATTAAGTTGGAACGGGCCTGGAATCTCCTTTTCTCACGGCGGAGATTTTCTAACATGCGATAGGTCACAGTAGTCATATTTTTATATTAAAATGATGCCTGAAAGTAAAAAATATATTTTTTTTGATAATTTTTTCTTTAATACTGTCTTTCTTTGTTCGTTTGTCATAATTTCTATTGTGACAAGTAGCCTTACTCAAAAGAAATTGTTTACACTCAATTCCCAAGACCCCAGGCCATTAGTCTTGCAAAGTCAAACAACTCTGCGAAATCTCCCTCCAACCTCCTTTTCCTACGGAGACGATTGCGGAAACTATAAAGGGGGATGTCCTTTGACTGCATTTACTCAAACGGGGGGTACGACGCAGTCCCAAACCTCAAATGATTATTTTTTAAAGTCAGTTGATAACGGTTATGGCGGTAAGGTCAAATTTGAATATTGGACAGATTCGGGTGGAACCAACAATGCACTGAATATCAAATATTGCGACCCCGATAAAGCTGCCCATGACGGATCAATTTGTAAAACCGACCACGCATTTAACACTCAGCTCCATAGAGTAAAAGCAAAAATAGTAGAAGATGGAATTGGAAACTCGTTCAGGACTGAATTAAATTATACCGGTACAGGTGTTAGTTTGGGATTAGCTTATGTAAGTAAATATGGAGAAAATTGGACTGAAGTTAATGATACTTGTCCCTGCCAAACAGGCTCTGTAAGTTATTGCAATAATCCGCTACTAAGTGACGATAGCAGATGTGTTTCTCCTTGCGACTGGGAGGGAACTTCCCGCTCTTGTTGCGGTAACGGAGAATCAGAATATGTTTGTACAAGCAACGATATTGCTTGTGGAGCAAATCAGGGAAAAACAAACAGAGCCTGTCAGTGCACATGTAGTGACGATGTGGTTTATCATTTTGAATCTCTGTCTGACTTTCAATTTCTTGGCTATCCTGAAGTAGAAGCTGTTGCTTATGAAAAAAACTCAGCAACACAGGTTGTTGCAAAAACAAAAACATTCTACAAACAGGCGATGGAGACAGCTAGTTGTTTTAAGCCAAGCCCTTTGGCTGGCTTGGCGAGTAAGGCTTCAGCCTACGACGCTAATGATAATTCAAAGTGGAATGAATCGGAGTCAAAATATTCTGTCCGATTTGGCCCCATGTTTGGGACTTATACTGAAAAGCAAGAATCTGAATTAAATTCCTATTGCCCAAGCTATAATCCTGAAACAACGGTGTCTTTGGTGCTAGCCAAGGAGTCGGTTGGTAAAAGTATAATGCCCAATCCACAGCTTTGTACCAAAACAACGACAGATTACAACAATCTCGACGGTACAAGCGATGCTTATGCTAATCCCCACAAGGTAACTAATTGGGGTAAGGTTTCCTGCAGCGACCCTTCAATTGACGATACGAGTGATATAAAACGGATTGGTTATTCTAATTATACAAGTGCAAATCAGACACCGTGGATTCTGCCACTTCTTTCTGAAACCTGGTTAAGCAGTTCGGACACAGATCCTAAATATAACCACTTGAAAATATTTTATGATAGCCAAACCTTTGGAAATTTGGGAAACTATGGTCAGAAAACTAAGAGTCAAAGTTTGTTGGATGGAAATACATACGCGGAATCGACTATTGAGTATGATTCGTCTTTCCCCTGGTTAGTATCACGAACAACCGATCCTTTGGGTAGAAGAACGACAACCCTCTACGATGGCGTATTCCATCTTTATCCTGTACAAGTTACTAACGCATTAGGCCACGTTTCTCGAACCGAATATGATTTCAATACACCCGACACGGCACACCCCAACTACGGAGATGTCTTTGGGGTTCCCGTCAAAATAACCGATGCAAACGGAGCAGTCACATATAACGTCTATGATGATTGGGGAAGAACTTATCAAACTTTTCTACCCGGGCGTTCGTATACAAATTCCAAGTCAAATGCGTTTACAAGATACTATTACTTTAACGAAAATGATGTCGGTGGAGTCAATAATTGTACTGCACCAAATAATTGTAAGGTCGGTTTAGGATTAAATAACACTCCGAAATATTTTCAAATGTCCGGTCAAAGATTAAATGACTCAGGGGGTTCAGGAAAGGTAACCTTTAATATGACTTTCTATAACGGTATGGGTCAAACTATCCAATCAAGGAGTCTCTGGTACGAAAACGAATGGATAAATGCCGGCACACCGGTTGAGGGCGAGGGGCTAAGAGATTTAATTTCATCGACTTCCTACAACGGACTCGGCCAGGTTGAATATCAAAGCCAAATTTATACGACTCAGCCGTATTCTGATATATTTGGTAATACTTCTAATCCCTATGATGCACGTCAATTTGTAAGCGATCCGACAATACTTAAAACTCATAAAACTTATGACGGATATGGGAGAACGAAAATAACTAATCTGCCTGATAATACTCAATCGGAGATTGTTTATGATATTGATTCTAATCCGTTGAAAACCAAAGTCCTTGATCCAAACTGCAAAGACGCAGACAGTACTACTTTATGCACTGAAAAATTAATCGTCAAAGATGCTTTCGGGCAGAATCTTGAGAGTCGGGAATTTGATGGAACAAAGACTTATAGTACCCGGTTTGAATATCATCCCGTTTTGGGTGCGCAAACTAAGGTGATTGATACTTTAGGAAACACGGTCAGCCAGATTGAATACGATAAGCTGGGCAGAAAAATTAAGATGTGGGATATTGATATGAGTCCAGCCATGAATGGTGACGCTAACTCCTGGCGTTATGAGTATGACATCGTTGGAAATCTAACAAAACAAACCAATCCCAAAAATAACGTTTCGGTTCTTGCCTATGATGAGTTTAACCGACTCAGAAGTAAAACTGTAGATAATGTAAAAATATTAGAGAATTATTACGATAACTGCCCGATGGGTAAAGGCAGATTATGCTCCGTCAGCTCTTTTAATCCAGCTAATGGGCAGGCTTTAGTATCACAAGGTTATGAATATGATCAAAGGGGAAGAATTGTAAAAGATACTAGGGCCTTCAATAATCTTCCCGACGCCCAGGTTAATGGCCAGTCTTTTGTAACTCAATATGCCTACGATGAAGGGGGCAGGGTCTTGACTGCTTCAGACTCGGTCACCTGTTCGGGTTGGGGATGTAGACCAATTAATATTCCCGGCGAAAACGTCGATAATGTCTATGACCGACAATATCTGTCCGGAATTACCAATAAGGTTGATAATTATGCATCGGGCGCAAAATACAATAAAGACGCACAACTTCTTGGATTCACATCAGGAAACAATGTAGCAAATTCCTATACTTACCGAGCCGATAATATGCGTTTGCAGTCCTTAAGCATTGGTGGCGAGGGCTTTAGCGATCCCCAAAGGTTGATGCTTTCTTACCTTTATGACTCCGTCGGTAATATAAAAACGATAAGTGATAATAATCCATATAACAATGACCCAAGTCACAGCCCGTCGCCTTTTTATCTAACCCAGAACTTTACCTATGATGCTTTAAATCGCCTTAAAGGAGTGACAGGTGCTTATAATTCAGACTATACTTACGATGACCTAGGAAATATTACAGCCAAAAATGAGAAAGACCAAACTAGCCTCGCTTACAATTCTTCCACAAGTGGGTTCTATCATCGGCCGCAATCAGTAAGCGTTGTCGGTATGGGACAATCCTCCCAATTTCAATATGATGCTGTGGGAAATCTTACATCGGATAATCTGAATACTTATACCTATGATGCGGATAATAGATTAACAAACGTTGTCCCGAAAGAGCAGGCCTGTTCTTCAGACGGGCAGTGCTGGCCGGGTCAAACCTGTTGTAATAACACATGTTCTTACAACTGTCCGCAGGTTACCCCCCTTCCGACTCAACCTCTGCTTCTCGGAGATGCAAATAGCGATGGGAGTGTAAATCAGGCAGATTACGATATATGGAAGGCACACTATGGCGAACAATCAAGTGATACAGGAATATACTCAGGTGATTTTAACCAAAATGGGAGAGTTGATGGAGTGGACTACAATATCTGGAGGACTAATTTTGGCCGAAGCCTTTCTACAACTCCTACACCCACTGCAGCATTAACCGGTACACCATTCTTATCTCCCACGGCTATGCCGACGGCTACTCCTACGCCTTTGCCAACCGTGACACCAACTCCGTTGCCTACGTCAACCCCAACACTAATTCCGACTTTAACACCTATTCCCACGGGCATGCCCTCGGCGACAATAATCAATAATTCTGCTAGCGGTTTAACTTGTACTCAAACCTGTGCCAATAATGGGGGAAAGGCCTGCCTTGGGGTTGGACTTAATACAGATGCAAATGACGGCAGAGCCTATAGGTATAGAGCCGTAGGTGGTTGTACAACCTTAACAGGACAAACTTGCTCCTCAACAATGAGAAATGACGGAGGAAGTTGCAGTGGATTGGCAGCGAGATGGACACGTTGCAGGTGTCAGTAGTTAACTGGATTTTTATGAAAGAAAAATTACAAAATCTTAAATACTTTTTGAAAGGGAGAAAGCTTGTAGGTTTATTAGCTCTCTTAATAATAGTGGCAGCTGTACCCGTTGCAGTTTACCTTACACAGAAAGTTACACGATTTCAAGCTCCTGCTGCTGACGAATTTGTTGACATTAGTTTTTCACCAAGTTCTCAGACAATGCCTCCCAATTCAGTTTTTAGAATAATGCTTTCTGCCAGAACCAATAATGTTTCATTTGCAAGGGTAGTTTTTAGTTTCGACCGTACAAAAGTCAGGTTAGCGAGTGAAATAACAACAACACCACTTTTGCCTGATATTATTCAGAAATCGACAATGGCTGAGGCAAATGCAACCGGTCTTGCCACAATTGTTCTTGCCGTTCCGCCTTCCCAAACTCTGCCAACTGGCGTAATTGAATTTGCAAGTTTCAATTTAACTAAAGTGTCTGTAATACCTAACGACAGGACATCACTGTTATTTCTTAGGTCAGATACGCAGGATATGCAGAATATGCAGATTGTGACCGACGAGAGTCTTACCCCAACAATTAATATAACCGATGCATCCCTTACTCTAAACCCAGCAGCAACTCCTACACCAACGCCTTTGCCAACCATAACCCCAGCGTTTACGTCCACACCTACTCCCATACCTACAAACACTCCTACTCCAACCAGGATCCCTACATCCACTCCCATACCTACGGCTTCTCCAACTCAAGCACCAACCCCTACTATTGGAAGTGGATGCCCAACAGGACAAGAAAACCCTCACTGGGTTTTTGACGAAGAATATCAATTGTGCTATGTAGACTATACATGTGGATTTAGTGATCTTCGATGTAATTTTTAATATAAATGCTCACAAAAAGGTCCTTTATCTTATCGCTAATAGCTCTCTGGTTAGTGGTCGCGTTTCTTCCTTATGTTCTGTTAACGCCAATATCGGTCAATGCCCAAACTTCTTCAAACACAGTTGACTTTTTATATGACGGAAGCGGTCAAAGGATCTACAAGGGAGGAAGCGGTGAAGAACATACATACTATATATCTCCTGATCTTGAAATAATAGTTAAACCTGATGGTACATATTCTTACCGAAAGAATTATTCCTTCTCAGGAAAGCTGGTAGCCGTCAGAGATAATTCAGGAGGAACAGGACAAGTAAACTATATTCACCAGGACCATCTCGGAAGTACCAATCTTGTAACCAGTGAACAGGGGACAGTAGTAAGTCAACAAGTTTACTACCCATATGGTTCAACTAGATTACTAACTACTAACAACCAACAACTAATAACTGACCGCCAATACACTGGTCAAGTCTCAGATCAAGATACCACCGGCCTTTACTACTACAACGCCCGTTATTACAATCCTACAATCGCCAAATTCACCCAGGCTGATCCTGTAAATGACCGACTGAATAGATATGGGTATGTGGGGAATAATCCAATAGGAAGAATTGACCCCACTGGTACGCAAACAGAAGGCAGTTGTGACTGGATGTGTTGGGCCAGGACTATAATTTTAGATTTGGCAGACGGATGGGGAACAGAGGTTGTAGATAAAACTCCCGCTGAAATTAATGAAATGTGGGAAGATCCCAATACCCAATTAGGATTATATTTGGGTACCTATTGGGGAGCAGCGGCCTTGGGTGGTCCTGTGGCTGAGATTGTTGATGCGGGTTTCTGTGCAGCGAATCCAGATCCATCTTGCGTCGCTTCTGCTATGATACCTGGACCCAATATAGGTAGATTTGATGTTGTAGAAACTGCAGCTGATGTAGATAATGTCTATGATCTGACAGGGAGTATCCTTGCTGCTAGGGGCAAACATTTAAATACTTATGGGCCACATCAGACAATGTTAAATCCAGTCACAGGATGGCCTGTGCCCGAAAATATCGGGGGTTTTGCAAGTCAAGAAGGAATCAACTTAAGAAGGTATTACGATATTTACGGTGACTTATATCATCTACAGCATGAGTACCAACATCTTATTGATCTGAACCAGGGAATTACCAGCGGTTATGTATTAGAAGTGCGGGCAAGAAGATTTGCACTCCTAGATCCCTACCCCCTAGGTTTGAAAACAAGTGTTACACAGCAATTAGATTGGTTTGAACGACAAGTTGCAAGGGGAGTCGATCCCGAGCGAGTAAACGAATGGTATTTAAATTATCCAAATGATGTATTCCAGATTGAAATGAAACCGTATATGCGTGAGAGATTAAGAAAATTATGGACAGTACGTGCGGAATAAGCGGTTCAACCCGTCGGCCCGCCATCTTTGAGTTCACATATGCTACAATAAACGTATGACTAAAACAAAAATTCAACAAATTAAAAGAAAAGTTGTACCTGTTTTGAGAAAACACGGTGTTAAGAGAGCATCTATTTTTGGTTCTTATGTTCGTGGGGAAGAGGATCAAAAAAGCGATATTGATTTATTGGTTGATTTAAAAGACAACATGAGCCTTCTTGATTTTATAGGCTTAAAGCAAGAGGTGGAAGAAGTGCTGGGTAAAAAGGTAGACTTGGTAGAATATCAGACAGTAAAACCTTTATTAAGAAAAGAAATTCTTAGTGACAATGTTCAGATATTATGAAAAGAGACCCTAAAGTTTATCTTCAGGATATATTAGAAGCAATTGAGAGAATTGAAGAATATACAAAGGGTTTAAATAAGGATAAGTTTTTCAGAGACTCCAGAACTCAAGACGCAGTAATTAGAAGGTTGGAAATTATCGGAGAGGCTGTTAAGAAAATACCTCAAGATTTAAGAAAAAAGCATCCTGAAGTACCTTGGAAGAAAATTTCAGGAATGAGAGATATGGTTATCCATGAGTATTTTGGTGTTCATATGGAGAGAGTTTGGAATACAGTTAAAAGGGACATTCCTGTTCTGAAAGAGGAGGTTCTTATATTGAAATCCATGCTTAACGAAGTAGTCTGAAAGCGCAAGAATGAAATTAAAATCCTGCCCGGAATTAGTAGTGTATGTAGTGTGTATTGTCTTTATTGTATCTGGATTTTGGGGATATGCATCTATCGTTGCGGAAGTAAACGCCCAAGCACCAGCAAATAGTGTTAACTTCCTCTATGATGGTTCTGGTCAAAGAATAGCCAAAATTGAGGCTGGTGGAGAACATACCTACTATATATCTCCAAATCTGGAAATTGTAGTTAAGCCTGATGGTACATACTCCTTTCGAAAGAATTATTACTTCAATGGTAAACAGGTAGCTGTAAGGGATAATTCAGAAGGAACAGAACAACTTTCCTATATTCATCAGGACCATCTTGGAAGCACAAATCTTGTAACCAGTGAACAGGGTACAGTGGTCAGTCAACAAGTTTACTTTCCTTATGGTTCTACACGCACTGTTCACGGTTCACTGTCCACCGAACACCAATACACCTCTCAGGTATCTGACGCTGACTCAACCGGCCTTTACTACTACAATGCCCGTTACTACAACCCCCAACTGGCTAAATTCACCCAAGCGGATACTGCTAATGATAACCAAAACCGATACTCTTACGTTAATAACAATCCGGCAAGCTACATTGATCCGCTTGGAACAACTAGATGTTATATGTTAAACACTCCGGACCCTCGAAACGGCGAATGTTTTGGAGAAACACAAGACTCACTGGAGAGATATACCGACTCCAACAATCCTTATACACCAAATAGTAATGAACCTTATATTGCTCAAGAAACACCGAATTCTTGCGGGTCCGCAATAATCGCAATGATCCAGGCGAGTTATCTTGAAGATAGTAATCAAAATACTAATATATCTACTTTATATAAAGAAGCACTTAATTATTTCAACCTAAAAGGCAATGACTATAAGGTAAATAATCAAGAGATTATTGATTATTTGGGTAACGCAGGGATAGAAACCCAATTATTAAGAGATTCTAATAATCGATTTATTAATTATCCTGATGATCCTAATTATTTTTATGATTTAGTAAACCGGTATGGAGGAAATCTAATCACCGATATAAATAGTTATTATTTACCCCCGGAAGAAGGATTTACGCCAAATCACTGGGTAATAGTTGACGGAGTTGTTGAAATTAATGGCGTCCATTATGTTAGATTAAGGGATCCGCTACGATCAGGAGACCCAAGTTTTAACTCATTAAAAAATATTATTCCCAACCGAACAATTCCTTATACTAACGGAAGTATACTGGTGGAATGGAAAACCTTTTATAAAACTAGAGGCTCAATATTAATGGGTATACGTCAAAATAACAGTCAACCCATTATTAATCGTATTAAATCACCAAATAGGAATAAAAATCGTGGCGTGCAAGCAATTTGATTTAATTAAATTAAGCAAGAGTCTCTCCTTACTTATGCCTTTGTGTCCCTGGGCAGAATCGAACTGCCATTTAAGGTTGGTGCACTTTGTGCTTTTATGAAATGCCTTAAGTTGTGCCGCTAGGGGGAATTGAACCCTCATCTTACCCTTAGGACGGGTCTGCTCTGTCCGTTGAGCTATAGCGGCATTTCATACAGGAAACCTCCGTTCTATCCGTTGAACTACAGGGACTCCTTAGACGGAGTGTAATTATTTTACCATTTACTTAATATTTAGAGAATAGAGGTTTGCTGGAGTTGAGTTTGCGCCAAGATTAGTCAGAATTAGTAGTCTTTCAAGAGAAACGGTTGGATATGCATGCGGAGCAATATAGCTACCTGAATAAACTGTTTGGCTGTTTGTTCCGTCGTAGTCCATAATTACGACTTTTTCTTCAACGGTTTCGATAATATGGCGTGATGAGGGATACCAAGCCAGACTTCGTCTGGAATTTCCAATTTCCAATTTCCAATTTCCAATTTCAATTAATTCCTTATAATCAACCCAGCCTGTTAAAATCGCACCCTCTTCACTTATCAGAAAATTACGATCCTCTTTGATGTCGTAAACATATGTTCTACCTGGTTTGATATCTCTTTCCTGATCCTGAGTTGAAGAGCCAGGTAGCGCCTTGATTAAGTTTTCAGGAATCGTGGCCGATGAACTGGCCGTATAAAGAACCATATTCTCGTCTGGCGATAAGACGACTGCCGAAGCTTTACGGGTGAGTACATCTTCAACCTCGTCAGGAAGCTTTCTGATTTGAGCCTGAAGTTTTTTATTTTTTTCCTCATCCCATTTTTTAAGGATAGATGCCTTCTGAGCTTTAATGTTTACTCTTTGAGACTGGGGAGTAAAAGCGGTTGTATCTAAAAGATAATCGCCTTTTGAAGTTGTGAGAAGTATTTCTCTGGCATCAGGAGACCAAACCCAGGTTGAATTATCCAAATTTCCGTCTGTAATCCTTCTTGGATCTCTGGAAAAACCGATCGGTAAGTTTATAGTTTCTATTATCCATAGTCCTTCAGAATCATTGTTATTTGAGGATAAAGGTACTGTATAAGAGATCTTACTGATATCTGGTGAAGCAAATACATTTTGAACTCCCGAAAAAGTTAGGGGAGACAAGGATGGAGCAAGTTTAAAAAGATGTGCTGTTGCTTCAGTAACCTCTTCATTTTTTATGTTAATTCTTTTTTCCCAACTGAAAAACCCTTCTTTTCTAATTGAAATATCATAAGTAGAAGGGGGTAGAGGTATTGTTGCATTAGTACCGGTTTTAAGTTCCCCATTGATAAAAACTTCGGCGCCGTCAGGATATGACTTTATAACCAGGATGCCGTTTTGAGTAACCTCTCCTGTTTGTTGATTGAACCTGAAACCTTTGGCATATTGAAAAACCAAGGTTCCGATTGAACCCACAAAGAGGAAGGTAGTTAAAAGAACCAGTAGTCTTATTTTGGTCACAATTTGATATTATATAGTAAATTTGTCTTCTTTTCCTCCCCATGTCTGGGACTTGTTGAAGTCGCACTCGAACAATATAATTGCGGAAGCAAATAATTATTTATACGGATTTAAGGAATCGGCAAAGGTAACGATGCCCGTATCGTTTAACGTTAATCGGTCAAGTGAATTTTAGACGGTAGACCTAACCTTCTTACGAAACGGGCTTCCTAACCGTAACCGATATATATAATTCATTTTATGTTAAGAAAAAGAATAGCTATAGATTTAGGTACGGCTAATACCCTTGTTTGGGTTGCGGAGGAGGGTATTGTTGCTAATGAACCAACGGTCGTTGCCATTTCTTCTGAAGACAGCCGGGTTGTTGCCGTTGGCGAGGAAGCGAAAAGAATGCTTGGTAGGACCCCTGAAAGCTTAATTGCATCCCGACCCATGCGGGAAGGGGTAATTGCCGACTATCAGGTAACCGAGGCAATGCTCCGTTATTTTATTGGCAAGGTTGCGGGAAGGCTTCAAGTCTTTAGGCCTGATGTAATGATATGTGTACCGGCAGGTTGCACTCAGGTTGAAAGAAGAGCGGCACTGGATGCGACGTTGGCAGCAGGAGCCGCCCACGCGTACCTAATTGACGAACCATTGGCCGCCGCGATTGGAGCGGGCATTCCGGTTTCGGCACCTTCCGGACACATGATCATCGATATCGGAGGAGGGAGTAGCGAGGCAGCCGTGCTTTCATTGGGCGGAGTAGTGGTACATAAATCTGTAAGGGTGGCCGGTAATAAAGTTGATGAGGCAATTCAAGATTTTTTAAAGAAAAAGCATAACCTGATAATCGGGGATACTACAGCAGAAGATATAAAAATAAAGATTGGTTCTGCGCTAAAACTGGCCAAAGAAGAAAAAATGGAAACTTCGGGCAGAGATTTGGTTTTTGGCCTTCCTAGAAGCGTTGTTATAACAAGCGCTGAAATAACCGAGGCTATACGGCCTACTCTTATGCAGATAATTGGAGTAGTCAAGGCTGTTTTGGAAGATACACCTCCTGAACTTGCAGCAGATATAATAGATAAAGGAATTGTTATGAGTGGGGGATCCAGCCTTTTACGAAATTTTGATAGGTTACTGACAGAGGAAACTGGTGTCCCTGCTCATGTTGCTGAAGATGCACTCTTGTGTGTTGTTAGAGGAACCGGTATTGTGATGGAGAATATAGAGCTTTGGAGGAGAAGTGTTATTACTCGGAGGTAGCTAAAAATTGATCTCATAATAATTACAAAGATTGTAAAATTAATTGGGGATCGATTGAGGATAAATTGTAAAAAGTCGAGGCTGTAGATTGTTTAAATTATTTGTACAGAATGTTGATTTTTTAAAAACATAGTAAAAGCGAATATATCCTGTAGTATTAAGAAGATAATGGTTGAAGAAAGTTAATTTTGTAAGAGAGTTTGGAATAAGCCAGCAAAATATAGGATATGCTTGTAGATAAAATTTTAGTGAAGAATAAGAACTTACAAAGGATTTTAATGAACTTGATTGATGTTTAGATGATATAGACATTAAAAAAAGTTTTTTAAAAACCGAAGAGTAAGCATAAGTAAGTTTTAAAAATGTACGAAAAAGACCGAAAGACAGTAAATATTCTTGGTGTGAGAGTTGATAGCACTTCGACAAGCTCAGTGCTAAGGTATATTCGGACAAGGCTCGCAAAATTTGAAGCTGGCCAGCCTCAAAAGCCTAAGTTTTTGATCGTTACTCCGAATCCGGAACAGATTATGCGAGCCCAACATGACGCCCTCTTTGCAAAAATATTAAACAGTGCCGATATTTCGATTCCCGACGGCATCGGACTTATTGCAGCTGATAAATTTCTGAGTTTGCCTACAATCTCGTCCAAAGGACGATCAGCCTTAGGCTGGAACTACTACTTAAAACCTTTTCTTTATTTTGCACAAGGATTAGGAGTCGGATTTTCCATAATTTTTGACAGGAATTGGTTAATGAAAGACTTGAAAGTTATAAGAGGCCGTGAACTTTTCATGGAACTCATTAAATTGGCCAATAAAAAGAGGTGGCGGGTATTTCTTTTGGGAGACAGACTTAAAAGCGGACAAAAAGCGATTGAAGCCTTAAAGAAAAGCTATAAAGGTGTAAAACTCAGTGCAGCTGATGGGCCAAACCTTGACGAAGACGCAAATCCTAAAGAAAAAGAGGACAGGAGGTTAGAGGAAGAGGCAATCAGAGTAATAAATAAAATGAACCCTCATATACTTTTTGTCGGTTTCGGCGCGCCCAAACAAGAGAAGTGGTTGTACCGCCATTGGAATAAATTAAATTTTGGCGGAGCAATGGTACTCGGCGGTACATTTGACTATATTTCCGGGAAGAAGAAATTTCCTCCAAAGTGGATAGAAGACTCTAACTTAGAATGGCTGTGGAGACTATTGACAAAAGACCAGAAAACTAAAAGAATTCTTAATGCATTTCCCCGATTTGCAATAATGGTCTTTAATGCCAAATTACGACAAAATCCCTATTGACACTCCAGTTGTGGTTTGATACCTTGTGATTAAGAAAGTTAATGTTTGAATTCAAGACTGTATCAAAGTACATAAAAAGATATGCCTGATTTGAAGAAAATTAAAGCTAAATTAAAGCTCGGCGATCTTCCGGATCTTCTTACTGTACGCGAAGTGGCAGAACTTTTGAGAGTTTCCCCCTTAACCATCAAACGCTGGGGTAAGCGCGGCAAGCTTCCGGCGATTCGCATTAACTCCCGCGGTGACAGGCGTTATAAGAAGGAAGCTGTACTTTGGCTTCTGGGTATACAATCTAAAGAAGAGTAGCTTCATTACCTCTTTTAAAGAAGTCAGCTTGGACATCTTATAGTATTTTAGTTGATATGGTATAATATCACTAATGTATCTTGATTTATGCAAACTTCGCGAATACCACGGCATTCATGCCGTGGATGAAGCTAAGCAGTGCACAAACTTGTCGAGCCTAAAGGCGAGAATACTACGGCCTTTAGGCCGTAGTAGTTTATCGTTCTTAGTCAAATTTACTGACTTTAGTCAAAGCTAGTTTTAACCCTCCAAATCGGAGGGTTTTTTCTTTAGGTAAGTATATGCCGACAACTTTAGAATTTGAAAAAGGAGAAGGACTTTTATCCAATATCGCGGAGCAACCCGTGGATAATCTGGGAAACAGGGCATTTTTATTGGCTCGGAAGGAGTTGGGAGCTATTGCAGGTGAGTGGGGCGGTGAAGGAGTAGGCTGGGATCCAGGCAGAGCATTCCTTCGTGGTTTGTCAGGTGAGTTCCTTGATCTCGAGCAAGAACTCCGTCTTTCGAGAAGCAATTACCTGGATGAAGTATATTCTCCTGAGGTTATCTCATACCTTTTAGGTAGAAAACTAGCAAAATATTTGACTAGCGACTCCATGTCTATAACTACAGTTGGAACAGAAGGCATGCCGGTTGATGAAGAGGGAAATATTGTGATCAACACCTACGGAAAGGACGATGAAGAAAATTACTCTCGCATGTTTGAAACCACACGAACAGAATATATGTCTGCAATGCGAGGTCTCCAAGACACCTTGATCTCATCTGCCCGAGAGAATAACCTGGATTTGGCTGTTTTATATCCTAAGATACGTGAAGCATCCCAGGCTGTATCCAAGATAGTATCTGCCAGAACAAAGTTAACTTCTGAATCGGGACGAGGTATCACCCACTTTACTCAAGGAGAACTGTGGAGATTTCCAGTCAAATCCATAACTATGTTTGGAGCAGGAGCTGCAGCTGCTTCGATCTTGGCTGCTTGTACTACTCCCACCCCTCCTGCGATTGTTGAGCAAGCACCTGACCCCACCCCAACCTTGGGTCAAGTTGGAGTGACCACTATTCCGGGTTCAACAAACACCGCTGAAAATTCCACATCTGCTCCTGAACTTTCTCCGACTCCAAAACCGACAGAGGTAATACCAGGATTTTATCCGGGTAAAATCGAAGCCCTAAATAGTCAGGGGAAAGATATTCTAACAAAGGCAGGCGGCGGTTCAGTCGACACAAATTCACTGAAAGAAAAGGGCTATGTTCCTGTTGCAGAAAGAAATGTTGTAATTGCTAAACACTTTGAGGGTAATGGTGACCCTTTTTTCCTGATTCCCAGGCTTGATGAAATGTCATACCGCGACGAGAGCGGGGTAGTTGGAGAGGCCAAATATGAAGAATCTTCTTCAACCGAACTTGTACATGTTTATAAAAACGGAGGCGGAGTAATTTATAGGCAGCTGGGTGCAGTGCCAGACTTTGGTGATGGTACAGTGCCAATCGTAGTTGTTGACAATAAAACTTTCGAACTAAGTGTAAAGTATATAAATGAGAACGGTGAAATTGTGCGAGCCGCAAGTATCCTTTTTACTAAGGATGAAAAGCTGAACGTACAGATAGTAGAGGAAGAAATACTAGTCAGCCGAAATGGCGAGGAAATTATTTTAGATCCAAATACCAACACCTGGGAGGAAATACCCCCATATGAGGTTGTTGAAATTCCAGGTACGAGAGAAGAAATCAGAGAAGAAGTTCAAGGCGTTCCGGTTAATATTGACATTATTCTGGATGAGTCAATAAATAATCCTAAATTAGATAGACCAATAAGAGATGTTAACTTGAATACCTCTGTATTTCCTGATGCTGCAGATAGAATTGCTCAAGCAGTGGCGGTGGCATTATACAACACATGGAAAGATGATGTCGCAGGCAGAGAGGCAATATCCTTTGAAAGTTATATGTCTATGGTTAAGGAATACTTAGAAGGCGAGAGACCAAAAAGCGATGTATTGCTTAATCTTTATGCTAACGATTTGGCAACTAAAGACTACGATCCTGAGTTACGAGGGTTCGATCCTGCTAAATTGTTCGGTTCGGATGGAAAGGTAACTATTGTTTGGAAAGACAGGAATTCAACCAAAAATATGGTTAACTACACTGGTATTGGTAATGGATATGGAACACAGTACAACGAAGAAGGACAACTTGAAATCTGGATAGATTACCCTGAGGCAAATTTGAAACCCGGTGTGCTTGGTATTGGAGTTCCGAGAGATAATTACCGCCTAACCTTAGAATTTATGCGCGCATTAAGAAGATTGTCCTGGAATAAATTAGAGTATCATCAGTCGGTAAATCCCTCACTTCCGCAAGATTCATTTAATAAGTCCGGTGATCAATTATACGACTTACTACTCAAAGGTGATCGTAAAAAAGTGCAACCTAAAGGTGTTTTGACTCTAAAGCCTCACGATTAAATTTACTCAAAGAACTTCCACTATTGATTTAAAATCCTTAATTTAATATCATAAATTAATGCCTAGGCTGAAATATTTGGTAATATTTGTTTTGTTTATTCTTCTTGTAGTTGTAGCCGCATCGTTTTTAGGATTCAAATTATCTCAAATAAATAATCCTTTCAATAATTCAAATGAGGAAAGGAGGTATGAGATAGAACTTAGAAGCAATTACCCCGGTTATGAGTTAGTGAAATCGGACAAATTTGATGATTTCTTAAAATACCTTAATGATATTTCTTTTTGGCAGGGAGAGGGTGTATATGATTTTGAGACTAAGACAATGGTTAAAACCAGTAAACTTATTATTTATTTAGATGATAAGCCCGGCTCCTCTGATAGGGTAAGGAATTCGGATAAGGGAATAGATATATCATCATTTTATTATAAGGTTTCTGGTAATACTGTCTCTGTCTATCTTTATACAAACGTAGATGGAATAGGTGAGCTTAATCTTGATAAGGAAGATGTATTTAACCAAGCATTAATGAGAGCAGTATATTTTATTATCCGCAAAGATTCTGCTGCCCATTTTACCTTTTATCTTGACGAGGTAAGCGGAAAGATTAAGAGCGTTTATAAAGAACCCTACGTCAACATAAAGAAAAAATCTATTTCAAAATCAGGTATTTTTAAAAAGCTAATCCCAGAAGTAAAGGCTCAATCTGATTGTGAACGCTGGCAATGCGGTACGCCTAGTTATGATTGGAGATGTGGAGGTGATCCGGGTGGTGCTTCCTGCACTGGTTCTGGTGATTCTAGTTGTGATCCACAAACTTGCCAAAGTACTCAAACTTCTTGCGATCCGGCTTATTGGGAAGGAGACCCTGTGGCGTGTAGGAGTCCTGGGGGGGATTGTCCGGGCGGACAGTGTGTAAGTAACTATTCGTGTAATTGTTCAATTATTGCAACACCGACGCCGGCTCCCGGTGGTGGAGGCGGAGTTAATCCTGATGTAGCTTTCATGACCTTTTATGTAGTCCGGGATTTTGTCACCCCTGGGGTGTGGAGTACCAGTAGACATGATTGGGCACAGGGGTGGGAACGGTGTAACGGTTATTTAAATTTGAACTGTGTCGATGATTATTACGCTGATGACCACGGAAACCATCTTATTCCCGGCCCAGTAATCATTCGAACTGAGGGAACTAATTATAACCACCCCGACCGATGTTGGAGTGGATCAAGATATCGGGAAGAATGTGATGGAGATAGTACTCAGATATCCCCAGACGGTGGGCCGCAAACAATTGTTACTGGCGATATTAAAGATACTTATCAAATTTGGGGTGTGACTTTGCAACCTGGCTGGGAGGTATTTGATATGCAGAGTAAGTTTGGCAATGGCGGTTGGAATTCGATGAATAATTGTGTCGGCGGTCAGTCGAGTGTTCAAACCTGGGGTTATCGGTGTTATATTAATAACAGGGATACCCGCTTTAGGATATTAGTTCGTCCTGCTGGACCTCCTTCCTGTTCTCTTTCTTTGCCTGCCACAATTCCTTTAAATCCGGGGGAGTCTAGGGATTTGAATACAAATCTTACAATAAATTCTGGGGGTGCAACTGTAAATAGGTTTACTACAACGCTTGGTCTAGGAACTGCTGATATTACACTATGCGACACGGCAACGGGTATTTGTGGAGGTGTTGTAAACGATACTAATCCTTATTCATCGCGGATTACAGCTCTGACTTCGGGAAATAAGGCCTTAACAATAGAAGGTTTTATAGATGATGTTCCAAATCCAGGAGACGTCACTGTTTGTTCCCCTCAGGCGTTAACAACAATAACAGTTTCAAATACCCAGGCTTGGTGGCAGGTTATTGGCGGAGATGTTGTTGCAGGAGGAGCACTTGGAAATATTCAGTCACTTTTACCCACTCTTACGACTCCGTGTACAACACCTACCTGTGAACGCTACCTAATTAGGGATAATCCGTTGGATAGTCCCGGAGTGCCCTCAGCGGGATCGGGAACAAACTACGGATCTGATGGAAGTGCATCCAGTCAGTCCTGGAATGCAGAAGGTTCTGCCTTTCTGGTAAGCAAAGTTCCCGACTACGAAGCCTTTGAAGCAAGAATCCCGTCAGGTGTGACGCCTTATGAAATTACCACAAGTTCTATTGACGGGAGTACTTTTGAGACAGAAGTAGCAAACTACTTTGGAGGATACTATTGGTATAAATACACAGCTCCCGGCACAACTTTTACGATAAATGCACCCCTCGACGGAGTGATTGACCTAAATAATCGCCGTGTGATTCTTTTTGTTGACTCGGCCGACTTAACCATAGGTTCTAAAATTTCAGCAACTCCTGGCCTGGGAGGTATATACATAATCGCTGACAAAGATATAACTTTTGATCCCGGAACTCTTGCGGCTCCATTAGTCGGTCATCCAGAAACCACGGCTGATGCCTCAACCCCTGATGTTTACGGTTTATTCTATGCAGATGGCCAAATATTCACAGGGAGTGATGGTGCTCTTCCGGATGATGATCTCCAACTTCATGTCAAAGGGAGTCTTGCAGGATTGGGAATGGATGCATCTGGAACATTGGGAATAAATGACGGAGTAGTTTTCCAAAGAAAGCTTTCTGATAATACCGACAAACCCGGAGAAATAATTGAATTTGCACCTGATCTTATTCTTTCCTGGCCACCTTATCTTTCCGACAAAAACATAACCTGGCGGGAAGTAGCTCCCTGAGTGGAAAATTTGGGTTCCAAAGCGTATAATTACCTTACCTCAATTTTTTCCTATATGAGAAAACTAATAGTAATTTTTCTATTGGCATTTTTTTGGGCAGAAATCTTTTTTCCTAGGGTAATTTATGCCCAGAGGAAGGTTCTCACTCCTACGCCTACTTTGGAGGCAACCACCGAGTCAAACTCGGCAACGGCCGAGTCTGACTCGGCAACCGCTTCTGCAACCATTATCGAGAGGACTGAACCGACTGAGGTTCCCAGACCTGACTTGACGGAGAAGTCTAAAGAGACGGTTGAACCCTTAAAAAAGCTTTTAGAAGAACAGAAACTTGGCTCTGTTTTTATAAACCCAGTAAAGTATGCTATTCGGGCAGCTGTAACTGCGGGAGTTCCGCCAAACACAATTGTGCTTTTACTTCTGCTTCCCGGAGTTGCGACCTTAATCGCCGGAACTCGCCATCTTGTAGGATTAAGGGGTTTTGGTATTTTTTTACCGGCGGCATTGGCGGTTACCTTTGTTGCCACGGGTCCGATTGTAGGAATAGGTCTTTTTCTTTTGATAGTTGCTGTTTCAACGGCCTCACGGATATTTTTGAGAAGGACGAAGATAAAACTTCAGTATCTTCCCAGAATGGCTATAATTTTGCTTTTTGTTGTACTCGGAATTTTGGCGCTTCTTTTTTCAACTCCGATTATTAACAGTCGTGCCTTGGTAAACGTTTCTATTTTTCCGGTCCTGGTCCTTGTTCTTTTGGCAGAGGATTTTAGCAAGGTCCAACTTGGTAAATCTGCAAAAGTTGCAATTAACCTTACGACAGAAACTCTTATCTTAGCATTAATTTCTTATGTTCTTCTTACATTAAAATCGGTTCAGGAGTTGGCTCTTTTAAAACCTGAACTTTGGATAACTTCCATACTCGTTATAGACATTATTCTCGGAAAGTACGCAGGCTTGAGACTAATGGAGTACTTCAGATTCAGAAAGTTAATAACAAAATAATTTATGAAAATATCAGATATTCTTGGGCTAAACGCCAGATCACAACTTTATACCTATAAGTTCAATAAGCCTGGTCACAAAAAGATTGCCAATTCAAAGCTTCTAACTAAAAAATATTTGCAGCACGCGGGTGTTACTGTTCCGGCAATTTATGCAAAATATAAAAATGCCAATAAAGCCATAACCTTTGATTACTCGAAGCTTTCGGACTCTTTTGCTTTGAAACCAAGTAGAGGCTTGGGAGGAGAAGGAATTGTAGTTGTTAAAAAACGTGCCGAAGAAAATCCTTCAGACGGCGGCGCATGGATTACAACTCAAAGAACCAAAGTTACTTCCGAGGATTTGAAGTTACACATTTTGGATATTCTGGAAGGCGCGTACAGTTTGGATGGTGAACCTGATATCGCATATATAGAGGAATATGTCGGGAGGCACAAAGCCTTTCGAAAATATGCCTATAGGGGGACTCCGGATATAAGGGTAATAGTTTTTAATAAAGTTCCTGTTATGGCAATGCTCAGGCTTCCTACAAAGGAATCCTCGGGGCGTGCAAATCTTCATCAGGGAGCAATAGGAGTGGGAATTGATATGGCAACAGGAATTACAACAAGAGCCTATTGGCACGGAGATTTTATTCATTTCAAACCCGGAACTAAAAGGAAGCTTCATGGTATAAAAATTCCTCATTGGACGGCTATTTTGGAAACGGCTGTTTCCGCAGGATTGGCAGCAGGCCTTGGTTATTATGGAGCAGACGTGGTACTTCATCCGGACAAAGGCCCAATGATTTTAGAACTGAATTATCAGCCGGGTTTGTCGATCCAACTCGCCAATGCAGCGGGTCTTAAAAAAAGATTGGAACGGGTTGAGGATTTGCAAGTTAGGGATGCAGCTCACGGCGTTAAAATCGCAAAAGCGCTTTTTATATCCAATTTTTCAGATAGAGTTAAAGCCGAGGAGGGCGTAAAAATTCTCAGCGCCTTGGAGGAAGTCAAAATTAAGGGCAAGAACGGCCAGCGAGTCAGAGTAATAGCAAAGCTTGATACTGGGGCATGGAGGACCTCAATCAGTCGTGATATTGCCGATAAATTGGGACTTCTCGCTATTGAAAACGTACTTTGGAGTAAAAAATTTAAAAGTGCCTTGGGAGAGGAACAAAGACCAGTTATTAATTTGGTATTGTGGCTTTCGGGCAGGAAAATAGTTACTCCGGCATCGGTTGCCAAAAGGATGTCTTTGAAATACCCTTTGATAATCGGCAGAAAAAATCTCAAAGGATTTTTTATCGATCCGGATATTCGAGAGAAAGAGAAGGAACTTAAAAATAAAAAATGAAAGTATATTTGGTAACGACAAGGGCAAACTTGGAAGAAAATTCCCGGATAGGGGAAGAGATAAAAGCGTTGGGACATGAATTTAAACTTCTTGATCTTTTGAAGTTTGAATATGCTATAAGGAACGGCAAATTATTTATTGAACCTACGGATGATTTACCTGACGTGCTTATTTTGCGGGGAATTTTCAATAATATCAAAGGCATTTCTTCTCATATTGTCGGTTTGAGAGAAAAAGGCGTAAAGGTTTTTGACAACAATTTATTAGTCCATAAATATTCTATCAATAAAATTTCTGATCTCATAAAATTGGCAGATGCAGGCGTACCCGTACCAGATTCGTATCATCTTCACGATTTTGATAAGTTCGCGGAAGCTGCCCAAGAAATCGGATATCCCGTCGTTGTTAAATTGACAAGAACAGGTAAAGGCGCAGGAGTTTATAAATTTGATAATGAAGAGGAGCTTGGTGAATTTATTTCAAGGATAAAGGAAAATGGCGGCGAGGCTAAAAGTTACCTTTTACAACAATTCATTGACTATAAATATGATCTTAGAGTCTTAATTATCGGAGATAAAATATACTCTATGAGAAGAATCCCCGGCGAGGGAGAATTCAGAGCCAATTTTTCTCTAGGCGGAAGCGTTGAGAAATTTGACCTTGATCAAGAAGACGAAAAGCTTGCCAAGGCGGCTTTAGACGCAGTGGACATAAGCGTGGGCGGGGTAGATTTGCTTATTAGTAAAGACAGTAAGAGATATATTTTGGAAGTAAATCATACGGCGGGGATGATCGGAATGGAGGCCGCAACCGGAGAAAATATCACAAAAGTATTTGTCGAATATGCTATAAAAAATGCAATATAAAAAATGGTTATATGGCTAAATAGCTGAATTGTTAAAAAAGCATTAAAACCATATAACTATTTGACTATTTAACCATGAGAATTCTAATCGTCGGTCTTGTTAGAAATCCTCAACTTAAAAGAATTAAAGAGGAAGGCAAGAAGCGTGGTCATACCGTTGAAGGATGTTATACGTCAGAGCTTACAATCTATTCAACGCCCGATATTTTCAAACCCACCCTTCGCGGTAAAGAACTTAAATACGATCTTATCTACCTTTGGGCGGTGGGGAAAAGACGCTGGGAGTGGTATACGGCCGTCAATTTTTTAAATAGGCAGATGCGTACGATAATTGTTAATAAAAAGGTAATTGATTCTTCTTACAATTATTACTTAACCCCAGCCTCCGATTATTTGAAACAAACAGAAAATCTGCTTCCTTTCCCAAAATCTGCACTGGTTTTTGACTCAAAGTCGGTAAGGTCGGTAATAGATAATTTTGAATTTCCTTTAATTGTTAAAATTTCAGAAGGAAGACAGGGAAGGGGTGTTTTCAAGGTAGATTCTCCGGAGGAAGTAGAGAAAGTGATCGAGGAAAATAAACAAAAATCACCCTCGTTTGTTATTCGTGAATTTATTCCAAACGACGGCGATATCAGAGTTTTTACCGTTGGGTATAAAGCAATCGGAGCCATGAAGCGAGTTCCGACGAAGAAAGATGAATTCAGAAGTAATATTAGCCTTGGTGGGAGAGGCGAGAAATTTGATCTAGAAAAGTATCCTGAAATAAGAAATATTGCCGAGAAACTGAGTGAAATTACCGCAACAGAGATAGCAGGAGTAGACATAATGGTGAATAAAAATACGGGTAAACCGTATATTTTGGAGATTAACCCGGGTCCCCAGTTTACGGGATTCGAAAAGTATACCGGGATTAATGCTGCAGAAGAGATTATAAAATATTTCGAAACTCTATATGAGCGAAACATCAAAAATTAAGGAAAGATATCTTGCCTCTTATAAAAAATTTGGTGTTGGTCCTAAAGCTCTGAGGTTTAGATCAAGGGTTGCCCAAGAAGTTCGCTTCCTAAATCTAGTTGCAGACGTTGATATTGAAGGGAAAAGCGTTCTTGATATCGGATGCGGTTTTGGGGATATTATTCCCTTTATTTCTGCAAAAGCGAAACATTTTGAATATACAGGAATAGATTTGGTTTCTGAATTTATAGAAATAGCTCGCAAAAAACATCCCGAACACGAGTTTATTATTGGAGATTATTTTGGCAAACCTCTGCAAGAAAAGTTTGACATAGTTCTTACTTCGGGAACTCTAAATTCAAATGTTGAATATCCTATGGACTGCAGGGAAAAGGCAATAAAAATTATGTTCGATCATGCGAAAGAGGCGGTTGTATTTAATATGGCAGGAGGCTATCCGCAGCCTACAAATAAAGAAAAATACAAAGTATGGTATGCAAACTCTTTAGAAATTTTAAAATTCTGCTTGAGTTTATCCCCAAAAGTTATTTTTCGCCACCACTACCGTATGAAAGACTTCACACTGATAATATTTAAGTGAATTATTTTAATTCTACTGTGGTTTACCACGTAGACTGAAATTTATTTCAGCTCTACCGTGGCGCCGGCTGCTTTGAGTTTGTCTGCAGCGGATTTAACGTCTTCAGCTTTAGCGTCTTTTAGAATTTCTGCAGGAACCTGTTCTGTCATATCTTTTGCCTCTTTTAGTCCCAAATTTTGGTTGATTTCTCTCAAAGCCTTAATTACGGCTATTTTATTTCCTCCAGCATTAGTCATTGTTACGGTTTGGGTTCCGCCGGAAGCAGATTGAGCTTCGCTTGTGCCTTCTGCGGATTGCCCTGCTGTCTGCGCAGCCACGTTCGACGCGGCCATCATGGGAGCAGCCGCACTGACTCCGAGCTTATCCTGTAAAGCATTTACAAGTTCGGACAGTTCCATAACTGAAAGTTTTGCGATTTCGTTAACGAGAGCTTCAACACCTTTAGATACTTTTGTATCCTTTTTTTCAGTTTTTACTTCTTCTTTTTTAATATCATCTGTCATAATTATCACCACCTTTGGTATCTAGGATTCAAGGATTAGAGGATGATAGTGATGAGTCAAAGAGAGACTAGTCACTCTTATCTTATAATCCCCTTATGCTTGTGATTTTGTTTTCAATATATATACTAATTTCTGTAAGTTTCCTTGCAAAGTTGATACCAATCCGTACATCGGACTCGCGATGGTTCCCATTAATTGTCCGTAAAGAACTTCTTTTGAAGGAAGTTGAGCTAATATTTTGAGAGCTTCTTTATCTTGAAATTTACCGTCAACAATTCCTGCCTTGAAAGTCGGAATTTCGTGTTCTTTTGCAAATTTATAAATAACTTGCAGGGGGGCAATAGGATCTTCTTCGGAAATAATAAAAGCAGTAGGACCGGTTAAAGCGGTATCTGTCAGGACTTCTTCAGGCATTTTGGCTTCATTTCCGGCTAACTTGAAAAGTCTGTTTTTAGCGACAAACATATTCGAACCGATCTCTTTCAGGCGCTTTTTTAGATCCTGCTGCAACTTGACTGTTAAACCAGAGTAGTCGACAAGAATAACAGAGCTCGCGCCTTTGAGCTCCTCGGTTAAATTTGATACAAAAAATGGTTTTTCAGATTTTCTCATTTCAATACTTCGCGTATCTTCGATAAAAAAAAGACGCACGAGGCGTCTTAAACTTTGTTTGCCTCGGCGTGTCTTATGTCTTTTGACTGCGCGCTATCTTAGGACAGGATTATTATATGTGTATCTGAATGTTTGGTCAAGAGTTAGTTCACTTGTTGACAATTCGGATTGTCTAAATTAGATTTTTAGACAAGCAGGTGGTGATTTTTTATATCATTTTACGATTGACAGATATCTTATAGTATATTAAACTAATAAGTATAACCGTGATTATTTTGAAAAATCTTATTTACTTAAACTTTGTCCTCCTTACATAGGAGGTTGTTTCCTTAATTCCGTTTAAAGAATAAAGTTTTGAACAACCTCTCTACCAAAAGGAGGTTTTTATTTTTATTTGATAATATGTCTCAAAAAATTGCCCATAAGTTAGTTACAAAGCTTACTAGTTCGGACAGATTGCAGTTATTATCTGTACATTCAGGATCGTCTAATTCAAAGGTCTATATTTATGGTGACACCCAGAAAGAAGTATTTTATGCAGTAAAATGCGTAAAAGATCCGAGACTGTCGTTATTCGATGAGTATGCGAGATATTTGACTTTATCGAAGTACTACAAAAATTTACCAGAAGTTTTAAATGTTCAAAAAGTAGGAAATTATGAAATTATGATTAGTAATGCATATGGCACAGAAACATTACATCGATTGATTTGTAGTAAACCTAAAACATGCTCTAAATGTTTGTCTATATGGAGTGATGTGGTTTTTTCATTAGTTGATGTTTGGGAGCAAACTAAACATAACTATCTCTCAGAGGAGTCTCCTCGGCCTTATAAACCAAGATTGGAAAGAATTACCAAAGGGGTAAAAGAAATAAAAATTTCAGATAATATAAAATTAGAAAATTATTTTAATTTACCTTTAAAAATTAATGGGGTCATTTATCCATCTTTAGAGGAGTGTTTTTCGCGTTTGGAAAGAGTAGATGCTCCTTCATTTGGTGTACTTTGTCATGGTGACCCTCAGCCATCGAATGTTGTAGTAAGCGGTAACGGCTGGTATTTGGTAGATTGGGAGTGGTCTGGTTTTCATAATGATTGGAGGCAAATGCTTTCTCACATGTATGGTTGGTGGTCTTATAGATATTTTTCTGCAGAAACTTTAGGTGAAATGAAAATTGAGTTTGGCAGAATAATCATCAATCATAATTACGGTTTTAATAATGAAATACAAAATTATCAAAAAGTCGCAGTAGAAGTCTTTACAAGAATGAACGGCACCTGGAAGGATATTCAGGATATAAATAAATATTTGGGGTTATTGTATTTTGGTGAAATACGATTCTTAGATTATTGGAATAAGCAAAAACTAATGCCCGCAATTATTGCCGAAGCAGTAAAGACAACTTTTGGAAATGCAGGACAACCGTTCCAATATATAGATAAGTCCTACCATACATATGTATAAATCTATTGTTTCAGAGAAAAATTATAAGCTAGCTGTCGAGTCAACCAAGTATCTATCTGAGAGGCTAAATCTAGAATCTAGTTATAAAAAAGATCATGTCTGGATAGTCTATGGCAGTCTGATCACAAATCAGTTAAAAGAGGGCAGTGATTTGGATTTTATGTTGATTACTAATTCAAACGGTAATCCCAGAAGAATTAGCGCCTCTTATAAAAACCATCCTGTAACTCTTTATATCGTACCCAAGAAAGAGTTCGTAAAAGATGGTCGAGAAGGAAAATATGGTGGGTATTTCTGCGGTAAGACTTTAAACCCGTTTATTTCGATAGGAAATCTTATGGATGATAAGGAAATACTTTCAGTCTCTTTAGAATTAATAACCCCCTTTATGGTGTATCTTAGTAAAAATAAGAATATTCAAAATTTAAATAGGAATAATATTGTGGCCAGTGTGTTTCAGTCTTACTCCTTTTTGTACCCGCATTATCATTCGTATTTTTTCAAGCACTATGTTTCACCCAAATTTCAGGATATTTGGAGAATTATGGGAGAAACGATGCCAAATACTTTAATTAAATTAAATTTGGTAATAAAAATAAGCAGAAACAAATATAGATTTACTGGAGGATTACTGAAAAATATAAATAGAAAAGCTGTTGAGTATACTTCCCGGTTTTGGGCTTTCGGAGCTTATAGTCATGACCGATTTGATTTTCCGGATTTATATTTTGAAAAATGCAATAAGTATCTCAGCGAACCAAAATACATGGAGTCATTAACTTTCTTGAAAAATCAGTCAATTATAAATTAGAAAGGTGAAAAAATGAGTGAGAATGCAAGCTTATTGTCAGAACTTAGAATGTCCTGGGTGGGCGATTTAGGCGAGGAAAGTCGAAAAAAAGTTCAACAATTTGGATTAACACCACTATCAGAATATGAAGGACTACGTACAAATTTAGCTAGATCTTTAGCAAAGACGGGTGTTTGGGCAATGAAGGATCCTGATCAGATATTCGATCAAATAGACCGAGGTCAAAGTTATAATCTTTTGGTTGGTTTCAAACCTTCTCGGTTTCATGCGGGTCATATAACTTTAGGACGAGAGATCGCTTGGCATATAAAACACGGAGCTGAACCCTTTTTTGTAGTATCCGGTCATGAAGCAAATACTTTTTTGAGTACTGATCAGGCAAGAGCAAAAGTAGGAGAATTTTGGAAGACTGTTATAAGGGGTGTATTGAAAGAGGATTTAGCTTTTCCTCAATATGTGTATTCGGATGTCGATTCACCAGAAATAAGATCTCTTAAATCCGTTGTAGATAATAAAATAAAAATTGCAGAACTCTTGAGATTGTATGGGTGGAATGCCGGTGAAATTACCATGAACCAGCTAAATACACCGGGTACACTCACTGCCTCTTTCTTATTGCCTCAGCTAATTTCGCCAGAAAAACCAACTCTAGTGACAGCGGATGTTAAGCAGGTTACTCATGCTGAGATTACAAATAAAGTTGCAAGACGACTGAATGTCAGTCCGCCCAGCTTTTCCTACCGCTTACTTTTGCCAAGTTTAAAAAGCAATAATGGACAAAGAATGTCTATTGAAGTTCCTAATACGGCTGTTTTTCTCGGAGACGATCCTGAAGTAAATCGGAAGAAATTAATAAAAGCAGTAAGCGGAGGTCGTTCGGTGAATGAACAAGAAAAACTTGGAGGAAATCCTCATAAATGTTCTTTTTTTAAAATTGCAGACCTAGTCTTAAAAGATGCTACTTTAGAGCAGGTATTACAAGCTTGTATGTCAGGAAAAAATTTATGTGGGGAATGTAAGAATGGAATAGTTGAAGACATTACTTCTGCAATATCGGGGAACAGGACTATTTAAGTAAAGAATTATACTTATGCTTTTACAAATAGGCTCCCGCCTACGTTAAGACTTCGGCTGGCGAGCATTCTAGGTTTTAGACAGATAATTTTACAGATGGCGACATTGTGGATTTGAGATAGGCTTTGACAATCTGTTTTTTATTGACTGCATTTAAGACGCTTTCAATATTTTCTTCCAACTCTTTTTCCGGCTGGCTGACTTTGCCTACGACTGTATGAATAACCGGCGCGTCTTTTTCGGTTTTTATTGTCAAAGAGTTCCCTGAAAATTTCTCAACGTCTTTGTTACCTTTGATAATAGTTCCATTCTTTGGATTTGGCATGAGTCCTTTAGGACCCAGAATTTTGGCAAATGGAACCAATTTCGGCATCATGTCGGGGGTTGCCAAAAGTACATCAAAATCAATTTTGCCTTTTTTGAGTTTTTCAATGGTTTTATCATCGGCAACTTCAACTCTTTTTGCTTTTCCTTCGAAATGGGGGAGGGTGACATTTTCCGATAAGCCTACCTTTTTGACTACAATATGCATTTCAAAAGTTCCGTTGAATTTTGAGTAAGATGTTTCTTTAACCAGTTTTAGTGCATCGTTGACTGAATAGAACTTGTTTCTGTCTATTTTTGATTTAACTTGAAGATAATTTTTACCACGAATTTTTTTCTTGATGACTTTTTTCTTTTCTCCGGCTTCTGTGGATTCCTCTACGACCTCTGTGGGTAATGTTTCTGCCTCCACAACTTTTATCCTCTGCCCCCCCTTTAATCCGGCAACATGAACTTTTTCCTCTTTTTGAACGGATTCTTTTTTCTTTTGTCTTTCTTTGTATTTTTCTTCGCCGCTTAGTTTTTTTTCTTCAACCTCACCGACGAATGCTGTTTTTGTTTTTCCCATAAAATTAATCTTCCACTTTTACTCCCATACTTCTTGCTGTTCCTGACACAATCTTTCTTGCTTCTTCCAGATCCTGGGTATTAAAATCATCCATTTTTTCCTTAGCGATTTTCTCAACTTGTGCTTTAGTAAGCATTCCAACCATTTCTCTCGGAGTTGTTCCTGAGCCTTTTTCAATGCCCAATGCCTTTTTGATCATATCGGCAACGGGTGCTTTCTTTATCTCAAAATCAAAACTCCTGTCCTCGTAAATCGTTATTACTGCAGGCACTGTTTCACCCTTCATTTCGGTAGTACGCTCGTTGTAGGCTTTTACGAATTCCATTATGGCGACGCCGTGCTGTCCCAATACCGGACCCAAGGGTGGAGCCGGAGTTGCCTCTCCTGCTTTCAAGTTGACTTTAACAATGGTTTTTATCTTTTTAGATGCCATAAGTTAGTGATTGGTTATTGGTGATTAGTTTAGAAATTCCGCCGAAGAAAAAATCGAAGATTTTTGTTTTTTTGTCTTCGACAAACCTTTCGGCGGTCTGTCTTCCTCGATTTAAGTCAAGCTTAAACGAGGTAGTATCTATTGTATATTAAACTTTTGCTATTTGCAAAAGGTCTAACTCAACAGGTGTTTCTCTTCCGAAGATTGAGACTAAAACTTTTACTTTCCCTTTTTCTTCATCGATTTCGTTAATGGTTCCAAGAAAATCCGAAAAAGGTCCGTCAGTAATTTTTACTGCTTCACCTGTCGTAAACCTTGTCTTAAAGCGCTTTGCAGGAGCTGAAACGAATTTTTGGATGTTTGTTACTTCAGTCTCCGATAGAGGAGTAGGAGTTTTGCCGGCGCCCACGAAACCTGTGATGCCCGGAGTAGTTCTCACCGCAAGCCATGTAGGATCGTTCATTACCATTTTGATAAGAAGATAACCGGGGAAAATCTTTTCCTTGACCGTTGCCTTCTTACCGCCTCTTATCACGACTCTGTCCTGAGTAGGAACGAGAAGTTCATATATATTGTCCTGAAGTCCCATGGTTTCGACCCTTTGACGCAAGGTTTCGGCAACTCTTACTTCATGGCCGCTTGTTGTATGAACAACAAACCAGTTTGCGTCTTTATTATCGTTTGTGTTAATTACGATATGGCCGGGAATTTTTTTCTTTCCGGTTCCTCGCTCGCTTATTGCAGGGGTTTCCAAGGCAGAATTTTGAGATGCAATGGTTTGGGTGTTATCGTCGGACATAGATCTAGCTTGAAATTAAAACCTCAAGTAACTTTGTGAGGGCGAAATCTAGGACGCCAAGGTAGATTCCAATTATCCCAGAAATGATAAAAACAGTCAAAGTTAACCTCATGACCTCATCTCTTTTGGGCCAGGTAACCTTAGAGAGTTCGCTTCGAACGCCTTTTAGATATTCCAATAAAGCCTTCACGGGGAAATTCTACCATATTATAGCTTTTTCTGCTACAATAGGCGTGGTGATTTGTATGATGAATTATTATATACAAGCAGGGCCTCAGGTTTTTCTGACCTTCGGCCCGGAGGGAGAGGAGGCGATTTTTGATGGTCGTCGTGGTCAAAAAAAGGGGAGAATCCGAAGACAGGTTGATCGCCAGATTCAAGAAAGAGGTTTTGGACTCAGGTCTTCTGCAGGAAGCCAGGGAACGCGCTCGCTTTAAGCCTCCATCTGAAAAAAGAAAGGAACAAAAAGCCCGAGTCAAGTTCCAAATAGAACTGGAGAAAAAAAGAAACTATTAATTATTTTTGGAAAGATAAGTTTCTACAAATTTTTTTCTGTGATATTTTGTTGAGCCGTATTTTAAAATTGCTTCTCGATGCTGCCGAGTTCCATAACCTTTGTTTTTGTCCCACCCATATTTCTTAAATTTGGGTCTTTTACTTAAGTTTTTCATTAACTTGTCTCTATAAACCTTGGCAATTATTGAGGCAGCGGCTATTGAAAGAGATTTTTCATCACCGTTTATTATTGCCAACTGTCGTCCTGATAATTTTGAATATTTAAGTTCCTTGATTCTTTTATTCTTTAGTTTCTCAGTTTTTAGTGGCATCCGTAAGCCCCTTGTGTATGGTATATAAAATGCATCTATGAGTAAGTAATCTACTCGGGAAGCCATCCTTTTATTAGCGTTAGTAATAGCCCGACGAAAAGCCGAAGATGTTGCTTTTGTCATTCCTAACCTATTTATTTCCGATACTCTTCCTATGCCGATTCCCCAGGTTAAACAATTATCTTTAATCCACTTTGCTGCTATATTTCTTTGGGTTTCTGATAACTTCTTCGAGTCATCAATTTTTATATTTTTTGGAATTTGGAATTTGTTTTTTGGATTTTGCGGCATGAATACGTTGCATGCTGCTACTACAGGTCCTGCAAAACATCCTCTTCCCACCTCGTCGCAGCCGGCGACAAATTTATAGCCTTTTTTCCAAAGTCGTTTTTCATAGGAGAAGTTCGGTAATTTTTTCATTTAAAAAATTGCGCCTGGAAATTTCTGTATTCATAATATCCTATATTTTACTCTCGGTTAGCAATAAAAATACATAATTTAATTATTTTAATAAACGAGTTAAATTGTCTGAATTTATTAAAAGAAGAACTAGGGGAGGGAAGAAATGTGTTGGGTATGTGTTATGTTGGTTAGCTTTGAGCTAACATTTTTGTTGAGTACGCGCATGCGCACTCCATACCCGTAACAAATCTTGCCCTCCCCTTCGGGTTGGCACCCTAGCTTAGAACTTAGTGGACAAACGGCTGAATCAGCTCGACAACTGCACGAACTATGGAATCGCCCCTTTCCTTACCGATCACCTCGGTGATCTTGTAAGCGTAGGCAACCAGCCACGCGAGGAAATCAGCAGGATCGCAAGGATCCTCCGAGTGAAGAAGGGGGATTCTCTTTCCATTAATGAACCCGTGATAATCACACCCTTCGTCCACAGGGCTCCAGTTTGTCTGAAGCGACATGCCGTTCATGTTCAAGGTTACTGAGCCACCGTTTGGCGAAAAGAGCGCAGGAACGCTGATTTGGGCGCCTGGGAGAAGTTCCAAGGCGTTTTTCATCGCCTGCTCTGCAGCAGACAGTTCCGGCGCAGCGCCACCGGGTATGCTAATTTCCAGCTGCAGTGCAGCTGGGTTTGCGGGGCTCATCATCAAAGCGAGCGCCGCGAGTAACAGGACCGCGAAAAGCAGTCCACCTAACCTTGCGGTTGTAGTCATTTGATCATCTCCTGTATGTCAATGTGCTAGGGGTGCCAACCCTTGTATGGTTTCCCATACAATCCTTAGGTCTTGCGACTTTGGGAATCCAAAGTATATCAAATTTTTCCCCAAAAATCAACGTTATAGGATATTTATTTGTAATTTTCGAAATTGACAGTTAAAATGTAAACCCTGTATGAAATTAATTTGTGTTAGGCAGATAATCATGTACCTCCTATACTAATCGGTGATTTGTTTTTTTACTTACAAACCTTCTAAAACGGAGGTTTTTTGATGGAGTTAGTATGAAAGATAGTTTTAAAGACTAGGCACAGTGGAAGACCTTGTGGACAAACTGGGAAAAGATAAATATTGTGCGACGGTCTTTATAGATCTCGCATTACAAGAAGGTTTTTTTCAGACTATAGTTACCTGATCAAACCTCTGGTCGTTACCTAGTTTCTTATTAAGCGTGTTAAGGATTTCTTGAGAAGGATTATTTATTACAATTCTCAGCTCGTAATCTCCTTCTTCTGAGGCTATCGGTTTACTTGTCAAGATGTGTCTTGTGTCTACCTTAAGATCGTCAATGAGATTTGACACATCTCTTAGGACGTGAGGGCTGTTTTTTCCCCGAAGCCTGATCGTGGTTAAACTCAGAGCTTCTTTATTGATTCCTTCTTCCTGAAATACTTGACTTATTTCATTTAACAGATGTTCACCTGTTCTTGCAATTTTGAGGTATAAATCATGGAGATCTTGTGCGTCGAATTTAGTAAGGAGTATTCTTTCAAGAGGAGGCCAGTCAGAAACAACGAGAAGACCTATACGGGAAAGTATAGGTTCAAGTAATTCGCTACCTCTGACGACGTCAAAATCTCTACCCAAAAGTGCGTATTGAGATTCAATAATTTTTTGAGTTTCAGGGCTACAATGTTCCAGAAAATGTGCAGGTGGAGCTCTTCGTATATCTTCTGATGCTACTACTTTAATACTTGATGCATTTGGAACGAATTGTCCGATTTTTGTAGGGACTTCATTTACGATTAGACTTATTGCTTGAGCACCCAGCCAGGGGTTTTTTGCGTAAACAAAATCCACTCCGGTTGCATCTTTATTTAGAAATATAGCCTTACCTTCTTCGTCAAATACTATTTTCAATTCATATAGGGGAGTGGCTTCCTGTAATTGACCACGCCTTAATAAATACATTATTCCCCAATTGTTAAATTCTTCTCTTTCTTTCGTTGTTATTGCTATTTCAAATGATCCTTCGGGATAGTCGATTGTTGTTTGGAGTGCTGAGTATTTGTTACCTTTAGGTTTGGCTAAAAATTCGTCCAATCTGGTTTCATCTAAAGGCTCATTAAATTTTGGATGGTTATGGATGGCGCCGAGTATGCTATACAGTTCTAAAAGATTATTCGAATTAACAGTATCACATACTATGCGAAAGCTAACTAAGTCATTTATATGCGAAAAAGTACCCAATCTTCCTTTTCCTGCCTGCGCCAACCTGATTCTCTTATCATATAATGCCCATAAGCCATTTTTTCTTACACTTATTGAACCTTTCGTGCCCTCGTTATTTCTTAATACCTGATTTAAGCTGTTTTCAACTTTACTGATAAAATCAGCAGTAAGGCGTGGATCGGAATCCACCTCTTCTTTGATTGATTGATAAAGATCGGGTGATTCATATTTGAAAGCTAGATCTTCAAGTTCTGTTTTTACTGCCCACATTCCGAGTCTTTCGGCCAGACCTGCATAAATGTGGGTTTCCTTTGCTTTAGGAATTTGTTTTTCCTCGGGTACGAATTGGAGGGTACGCATATTGTGAAGTCTATCGGCCAGTTTGAGAACAAATACGCGGGGATCCGGAATTCCATGAGCAGCCTGTTTTTGAAGATATTCGGTGTCTGATTGTTCACTTCCATCTGATCTGAATTGAGATACACTTTCTACCAAGTAGGCTACACCTTCCCCAAAATCATTTTTTATTTTCTCGTAAATAAGAAGTTTTTGTTCGTCATTCGTATCCTCAAGAGTATCGTGAAGAAGAGCGGCACAGATTAAATCCACGTCAGGGAGAGCGCCATTATAGAATTCGGTGTTTATTATGTCAGTAACAGCTTCGGGATGAGATATATAGGGTTCGCCGGAGAATCTTACCTGACCTTCATGGATTTTTTCTGCAAGTTTATAAGATTGAGCCACTTTTCCATCAGGTTCTTGATTTAACCATTCTCTGATAGTTAAAGGTTTTTCATAAACGGGGGGTTGTATTTGAGGTTCGGCCGAAGTCCGACGTGGATTTTGTATCCACCAACGTGTTCGTTGACCGGAATTTAATTCGTGAGTCATGTTAATTGGGGTAAATTTCGGGAATTATACACCCGGGAAGCACGAGGAAACAAATGATGGTTCTTATTTAATAGTACTTAACAACCAATTGAGGAGAGTTGCCTGTAGCCATATTATTTTCCGCTGCCTCGAAGTAGGCGAAATCGCCGGTTACGTCGCCTCCGGTGTTTTCGGTCTGGAAATGGATTCTGAACTGGCTGCGCGAGCGTGCGTTGGCAAGATCATCTTTGACTTGGTCGGTTACTATAGCGTCCTTCCATTCTATTACGTTATTACTGGTTAATGTTATAAAACTTGATGAAAGCGCGGCCAAGCCGTAATCCGGGTTATCAAGAGAATCTCCGAAGTTAATGTGATCGATTTTAAGCGAGCCTCCGACTCCGTAAGGATTTCCGATTATTTTTGCCTGGTAGAGCCTGAGATTTACCTCTTTAATTACCGCTCCGGCAGGAATTTCAGAAAGGTCAAAACTTACGAATCCCCGCGTAACCAAATTCACATTTCTTCCGGCCCGAATTTCAAGAGTCTTATTTCCGCCTCCGTTACTAGATTGAAATCCGTCAAGAGAAGTGTTTGAAGACAGGGTTTTTTGTTTGACCACGGGTGTTGGCGTAAGAGTGGGTTTTGGAGTTACTGTTGGTTTTTTTGTAGGAGAGATTGTTCCTGAAATATTTATTTCAGGAGTTGGTGTGGTTGTAGGAGTTTCGGAAATTAAATCAGCGGGGGTTGGAGACAAAATTGATGTATCTTGTGATTTACCCTTATTTCCTAAAAAATACGATCCTGCACCGACTCCGGCTAGGAGAAGAATTCCCGCCAAAACTATCAAGACTTTTTTTCCGGAACTCAATTCTTTTACTTCTGTGACTTTTTCCTGGGGCGTAATTACCTGCTCTTCCATTGGCGTGATAGTACGTCAGATTTTTTTCAAAGTCAACTCAAAAACTGATTTAAAGATTGTCGGGAAGTTCGAGTTCGGCATCCGGTATGTCCGGATTATCCAGTCCGGAGGAGTATTGTGAATTGAAGAATTCTCCGTAAACCTGTTTCAATATCTCTGAAACAATATTTGTAAATTCTTCGAAGGTAATTGCGTCTTCTGGTTCCTGAACAACTACTTCTTCTCCAAAGTCGTCAAATTTTGCGGCGAATGCAATTTTTGCTTGACTTTTCTCGCTTGGTGAACCAGAAGTGCCCGTGAATATGCTGCCATAATCCATTTTGTCGGTTTCAAGATCGGCAGTGACTATTAGTTTTCTTGTGTAGTAACTATCTTTATCTATATAGATTTCCCATTTAAGGGCTTTTATCATATCCGAAAGTTTGACGGACTCGCTTGATTGGTCAAGATAAGCTCCACCAGTCTTTTTCCTCTCTTCTTCAAGCTTTTGACCCAAATGATCAATTAATGCCGGGTCAGCATCAAGCGTTATTTTGTACATTTCCCTGCCTTCTTCGGTGACCTCAACGAGCCTCATTTTAGAAAGCACTTCATCGTCAATGTATTTCTCAAAGGTTTCGTCTAAATACTCTTCACTCAAAGGGTCTATCTCTTCATCCTGAATTGATCTTCTGGCTTCGGTATCCAAAGGAGTTGTATCATATGAGACCCATTTGTCAAGAATCGGTGCAAATTCCTCAACCTTTAGTCCAAGAAGTGCCAGAAGTGCCGAAGGAAGCTTATTTATCTTAAAGTGTAGAAATTTATCTTTTTTTCTCAATTCAAAATTGAAGTCTTTGGTAATAGAAGTGTCAAGAACAAGTTTTACGTTTTTAGGGTCAGAATAGTCAACATTCCCCTTGGCTTCTATATCCAGTCCGCTTAGACCGAGTGAACTTACAAAGTCTTTTGAGTCTATTGCAAGCGAAATATCAAATGATTCCTTGGTTACATCCTGATGAGCCATGCCGGTTTTTGCCAGTAAAAACTTCGGCGTTTTTGGCGTGAAGGGAAGTGACATTACAAAATAGGCTACTTTTTTCTGAAGTTCGGGATTCTTATTAAGTTTTATTTTTTCATAAGCAACGGCATAGGTAGCACCGCCGGTGATTATTAGGATGAAAAATATTAATAATAATAATCCGGCGACAAAAGGTATGATTCTCCTTTTTCCCGACTTTGGAAAATCCTGAGATTCAGTAGATACTTGGGATGATGGAGCCGGGGAAAGTATAGTTTGCGGGGGTCCGGGTTGGGGAGTAGTCTCAATTTGAGAAGACTGTAAAGGTTCTTCAGTAGTGGAAGTCTGAACCTGGTCAGAAGAGGAAATTTCCTGGGTTACGAAGGCAGGTTTTGGTGTTTCTGTTTGGGCTGGTGAATCTCGTAGGTTATTGTTTGAATTTTGGACAGGATCCATACGTTAGTTTAAGTATAAGTTTAAGTAGAAGAGTAAGTAAAGAAGTAAAAAGAATGGAACAAATCTATTCCTGTTTACTATTTTATATGTTTATCCGATACTTTAGATATGTTTGTTAAAACCTTTCCGAGGATATTAAAAGACGAAGTTTGGTCGAAAGTTCTGACCTTAGGTATGATTTTATTTCTGATTCTATTGGCAGATGCAATTTTATCCTTCTGGGTTCCCAATTTTATCCAAGATTCTTTGCAAAGTTCTTTTTTAATGGGTCTTGTTATCAGTTTTTCGTCAGTCGTTGGATTCGGGGCTGATCTTATTTTTCCCCAGATTCTGAGAGGTTTTACAGTTAAAAGACTGATACTTCTGGGGATTCTATCAAGTTTTTTGTTTTCAGCAATTCTTCTTGGTGCTACCGCGGCGCCTTATCTTGTTATTTTTCTTCTTGCTATGGCTGTTTGGGGAATCTATTACGAACTTTTGGGCTTTGGTGAACAGCAATTTGTGGCCGATTCAACTCCTTTAAGACTTCATTCGGCCGCTTGGGGAGTAATGTCCATATTCAGAAGCTTGGCCTACTTTTTGGGTCCCATTATCGGCGGGTTACTCTTGGCAAGAGGGGACAGAACGCCAGCCTATTTTGCAATTCTCTTTACGTTTTTGGGATTAGTCTTTTTGATGTTGGCTCGGGAAAAGCATAAAAGACCGATTGAAATTGATGTTCACGAAGTAAATTTGATTCGGGAACTGGCCCATTGGAAAGTACTTTTTTCTCACGTCTGGCCAATTGTAATTATGAGTATTTTTATGGGGCTGGTTGATGCGACTTTTTGGACGACTGGCGCGGTTTGGAGTCATACTTTATCAGAAAGAAGTTGGTGGGGAGGGATGTTTTTACCTCTTTATACGTTACCCTCACTTTTTGTTGGGTTTGTTGTCGCCAAGTGGCAAGTTTTTGAAGGTAAGAAACGCCTGGCGGAGAAATTTTTGTTTTTTTCCGGAATTTTCTTGGCAATGCTTGGACTAACTGATGCCATCTTTTTTCAGCTTTTATTTGTATTTGTTTCAAGTACTCTTTTGGCAGTATCTTTTCCTCTGACCGACGGGGTTTATTCGGATATCGTTGCCAGGATGGGTAGAGAGAGAAGGCATCTCATTGGCCTATCACGCTCGACAATAAGTATTGCCTATATAATCGGTCCTGCCTGGGCGGGGTTTATAGCGAGTACTATTGGAGAAAGACTTACATTTAGTGCGGTTGGTATTACCGTAGTTGTCGTTTCGGCAGTTCTTTTACTTACTACTCCCAAAAAGTTAAAACTTCCTCAGGAGGAAATAAAGAAGTGGGAATAGTTTCGTGAATACCCCAAGTGTGTCATGTTTAAACTTAGCGATACTCAGATTTATTGCTGATCGCTATTATAAGAATTAACGGTATTCCAAACAGCAGTAGATTATTTAAATCGCTTATCTGAAGTTTGTGGTTTGTAACAAGAAAGAACCTGTAAGCAGCGGTAATAATAAATTCGAGAGTAAGTGTAGTGATAGAAAATAAGTAAGCCTTTTGAGAGTTTTTTAGGAGCTTTACTCCCGATAACAAAAACAATATTCCAAAGATTGACAAACTGAAGGTAAGATATAAATTTTTGCTCCCCGAATCAATAACAACGGCAAAACCGAATAAAAAAAACAGCGACATAAAGATGAAGTAAAAAATAATCAGATACTTAGTAAATTTTAATAACACCTCTTAAATAATAACACTTAATAGCAGAGATTATGCGCTGGACTTTCTTTCAAGATGTCTCAGGATAAACGAGCAATTACAAATCGTGAGCATGGTCAAACCATTGGTATGAAATAAGCTCATTTGAGATGGTTTAGGGATGATATATAATTTATTCAAACTCCCTGAAAACTGTGGACTTTTAGTCCACGGATGAAAGGGAGGAGTGAACAAACTTGTTGAGCCCAAAGGGCGAGAATACCGTGGGTTATTAACCCTCGGTAGTTTATTTACTATGAAAAAAGTTTATTTGCCAGTGGTTTTAATTTTCGTTATATTGCTAGTATTTTTACTTTACCGGGTCAGTATGAATAACGATAGATATTGTAGCCAATTTTCAGGCAGTGCTGGTTATATGGAAGGCGAAACAGAAGCAAAAGAATGTGTAAAAGCAGGATGTCAAGTTGTTAATAAAAGGGAGTTTTATACCGGTCAAAAAATTAAGATGTGCGATGCTTCGATTGAAAACTGTAAAGAGGTTGAAGTACCAATATCCGATAGTGGCGGCTATGAGTTTGACTGTATTTCTAAGTAAGTCTAAATATTTACGAAATTCTTAAAGTACATTGATTTAGCCACACTAAACAATTCCAGGAGTTAAATAGCTCTTCGAGTCTGAGCGAAAAGTCCACCGCTCAGAATCAAACATCTGACACATTGGGAATTTAGGGAATTTTAAGCAGGGGCTAGTGAATTTTGTAGGGAACTATTTTTACACTAGCCCAACACTGCAAAAGCCCTAATTGGAGAGCCATCACCATTTTTAATATTTAGAGGGACACCATAAAACGTAAACGGCTTGTTTCTTGGTAATTTATTCATATTCACCAGCCCAGCCATTGTAAGAACTCCTGCTTGCAGGAGTTTTCTTTCCATCTCAAGTTCAAAGTCACATTTATCTCCAGCGATAACAAACAAAGGTCGCGCATCTACTATCTTTTTGAAAATATCTAAACCCAATATATTATCCCTAAACGCTAGTCCTATTCCCTGAGGAAAATTGTCGCTTGGTTTAACAAGAACTGTCTTACCTATGAATTTACTGATAGGCATCTTGTCAATTGTTGTGCCCTTTTTGTCCATATGAGAAAGGCCGTCTGCGTGAGTACCGATATGGGTAGAGAATTGGAGATATCTAAGCCTCCAACCTTCTTTGTTTAAGGTATGAATTTGTTTTATGCGAACCTCTGGGTCGCCTGGATAAACTTCCATTCCATCAAAGAGAGATTGTGATAAATCAACAATTTCCATCAAACGCATTATACCACCGAGGTTACGCGGCAGGGGCTAGTAAACTTTGTCAGGAGCTTCTTTAATTATGCTTATTCAAATGCTAATCTTCATTTATATGGCTATTAGAGCAGCAGGAATACTGTTAGTAAATAAGGGCGGACAATTGCTAGTGCTGCATCGGAAAGGCAATGTTCCAGAAGGTAATCGTTGGGGTTTGCCAGGTGGTAAGGTTGCTGAGGGGGCGTCCTTTATAGATACAGCAGTTTCAAAAACCAGGCAGGAAATAGGGTTAGAGTTTAATCAGGAAAACTTAACTCATCTGGGTACCTTTAATTTTTACGTAGTCCGCAAGCAAATTAATTACGATGTTTGGTTAGCGGAAACAACGTTAACTTCAAACTCAAAAATTGATTTAAACTTAGAAGGGCATGATAAATACAAGTGGGAGAGTCCTGAAGTACTTTTGGGATATAAAGATTTAATGGTAGGAATGTATCCTATATTAGAGAAATATCTTCAGTTTATAAATTTATAATGCCAGAGGCTATTTTGCAGGGATTAGTGGATTTATCCCGAGTGGGATCGAAGGACTGTTTCAACCAAATTGAAATATCTTAAGAATATTTGCAAGAGGTCACAATAGTTAAATATTTTTCTTTATTTCCATGGACAATTTGTGCCAGTTTTGAGTTGTATTTTCCAAAAACCTGTAGTGGATGATATATCCGATAAACAATGCAAAAAGCGGAATACCCAATAAAAGAAGAATGGTTTTTTCAAACACAATAATTAAAGCAAATACAATTGTTACTATAATTGCCACAGTCAGCATAACCAGAAGATGTAAAAGTCTTTCGTGCCGGATAATTGATACCATTTCTTGATGGGTTTTAAAGATTTCTTTCCAATCCGTGTCTGCACGTTTTGAATCAAGAAGCCTTTTGATTTTTCGATCGTATTCTCTAAGCATAAATTAATAATATCACTTGTTTAAACCACACCTGGAGTGGAATAGCTTGACACACTTGGAATTTCAAAGAATTGGCAGGGTCGCCAGGATTCACATTCGACTCGTTTCACTCGCTCAGTGTAAATTTCTCATCCTGGCCACAAAACAAAAATAGACTCCACAAGAGAGTCACTTTTGTTTTGCAGGGTCGCCAGGATTCGAACCCGGAAAAGCGGTTTTGGAGACCGCCGTGATACCATTTCACCACGACCCTATATTGTTTAAAGAACTATGGTTTAGTATTAACCGACAGTCCTAAATTGTAATCCTTAACTTGTATATTTTAACACCTTCGAACTTTACTGTAAATTTCCTGCCTTATAGTTCGATATATCGAACTAAGCAACCTTTAGAGATCGAAAGAGAAAATAAGTTAATAAATTCGACCACCCACATGTTTGGCGGTAAGTTTTAAAGCTCTAAATCCAAGATCTCCGAGAATCTCTTTTAAGAGTTTCCTTCTTTTCCATGGTTTTAATTTATTTAACAAAAATTTGTAAGTTGCAGGATGAGAATTCATTTCAAAGTGAACTCTTGATATAGTTTCGTTTGTTAATTTTAAAGATTCTGAGATTTCCTCGTAAGTTGCACCCTCTGAAAGCATTAATATTACTCCAAGTCTTTTAGCTATCATTAGCTCCTCGGTCTTGGTGATTAGAGAGTAAAATACTTTATCGTACTCACTGAATTTTAAATTAAGAAGCGCCTCTTTTAAGATGCTTTTTAATTCCTTTTCGGTTTTTGACTGCAAAATTCTGCGAGATAAATGTGTCATTAATAGTTCGATATATCATACTAATGATAGCATTTTTGTATATATCAAATATCAGACTTGGCTTTATAGGTGAACTTATTTTAGTTTAGAGGTCTCCTTATGTAGTTGGACTTTCTTACATCGTTTGCACCATTTTTTAATCTGCAGCTTGCCTTTGCCTTTCAAATCCATATTAACCTTATTCCGCTCAGTCACGTAATTTTGACTTTTGCAGACAGTACAGACTAATGCGACTATTTCCCTTGCCCCTTTTTTAGCCATAGTAGGTATTTTACTTTTATTAATGTAACCATGCAACAATCTAACTGATTTGAGCCGAGAGTGGGAATTGAACCCACGACCCCTTTCTTTAGACGAAGTCGCCTGCCAAAGGCAGGCAAGAAAGTGCCCCGCCTACGTATTTGGAGCCGTCGACCGGAATTGGACCGGTGACCTTGCCCTTACCAAGGGCACGCTCTACCAACTGAGCTACGACGGCACGACTTCGGCGGGCAGGTCTACCCCTGAGCTATCTCGGCTTGATTCGACTCGATTATATCAATATTTGACTTTAAAAACCAAGGAAGTTAAATTGAATATACTGGAATGGCAAAGAAAGGGAAAAATACATTTGGTCTTTTGGGGATACTACTATTAGTCATAGGTGTTGCGGCAGGAGTTGTATTAGTTTTACAAGTTCAGGATTTCAGAAATAAGGCCAAAGAGTTAGAAAAAGAAACTTTTGTTGTCTGTCACAAGGAGGAAGGGGGAGATTATTGGAGTTTGATCGAACTAAAAGAAAGCGACTTGGAAGAGCATTTGAATCACGGAGACATTCTTGGGGGGTGTCCTACTCAGTGATTTCAAAATAGCACTTGCAAAGACTTTGCAAATGGTGCTTTAATTGATTAGAATATAAATATGCCTGCGAAAAAGATAATTGTTGCACTTCTAATAATCATAGTTGCGGTGGGAGGTTTTGTGGCAGGTCTTGTGCTTTTAAGAGAACGACAGGAGCTGCGTGAGGAAGCGTCTGTTCCAACCGGCCAGGCCGAGGTTTCAATTTCCCCGGAGACAGGGGATTATGACGTCGGCGACACGATCAACTCAAGCATTTATTTTAATCCGGCAAATATCGCAATATCAGGAGTAGCGGTAAGACTTACTTATCCCTTTTCGGGAACAACTCCCGAAGTAAGCGTTTCGTCAATCGAAGTTAACTCTGCTCTTTTATCTTCAGGTGATTGGACCTGTCCGATACAAAATTCCAGTCTTTCGGGTGGAAATGTAGTTGTTGATATTTCCTGTACAAATACCAGTGCTTTTGGATTTACCGCAAATACGGCAACACTTTTGGCGAATTTAACATTAAGGGTCGATAGGACACCGTCAGTTTCGCCGTTAGTTATACGTTTTGACCCGGCAGAATCAATCATTACCAGAAAGACCAATAACGAAGACATTCTTCTCATACCTACTTCAACAGGAAGCTATACTGTAGCCGGAGCTACGACGCAGATATCCGGAACCCCGACCCCAACGACTCGGGTAACAGGAAGTCCGACTCCGACCACGAGACTGACCGGAACTGTTACGCCTACAAGAGCGGTTAGTGTTACAGCAACTCCGACCGGAACCGGTAAGGGTGGACTACCCGATGCGGGAGTTTCATACCCAACTTACTTTGGAATCGGACTGGGTATTCTTGTTATTATCGGAGCAGCGCTTTTAGCTCTCTAGTCAAAAAAAGATGGCAACAAACAAAAAGGATTATTCCTTGTTATACATCCTTATTGCCTGCGCGATTTTCGCGTTTGTGATCGCGGGGATTATTTTTGTCCGCTAAATTGGCAAACTCTAAGCCATATTTAAAAGGCTTCGTTTTTTTATTTTTAGCGATTTTATCTCTAGTGTTTGTATTTGTTGTTTTTATGGATGGTAGAAAACAGGTAATAAGTTTTACCCCGAAACTTCAAAACGAGGACCCTGAAAGGATAACAATAATTGCAACTGGTGATGTAATGCTTGGAAGAACGGTGATGATTGAGGCGGAAGAAAAGGAGGATCCGATTTATCCGTTTAGAAAGGTGGCCGATAAGTTAAGAGAGGCAGACTTAGTTTTTATCAATCTGGAGAATCCAATAATCCCTGATTGTCCAAAGAACGATAGCGGTTTTAAATTTTGTGCCGATCCTAAAATGGTTGCGGGACTCACCTTTGCAGGAGTAGATGTAGCGAGTCTGGCCAACAATCACTCTGGGAATTATGGTAAAGAGGGAATAAATGAGACCGTAAAAATCTTGGAAGAAAATGGTATTTTAGTAACCGGACTTGGCGATATAGTCATAAAACAATATAGGAATATGTCATTTGGTTTCCTCGGCTTCGATTTTACCGTAGATTTACTGAATGATGCTGATCTTGAATTGATAACAAGCGCTAATGAAAAAGCTGATGTTGTAATAGTTGGGGTTCACTGGGGGGTTGAATATACAGATAAGCCTACCAGGAAGCAAAGAGAATGGGCTAAGGAGATGGTTGATGCGGGAGCGGATGTTATCATTGGCCACCACCCACATTGGGTTCAAAATTCGGAAATAATTAATGGAGTACCTGTTTATTATTCTTTGGGCAATTTTATTTTCGACCAAATGTGGAGTGAGAAAACAAAGAAGGGTCTCGTAGTCGACTTAATGTATAGAGGTGGGAGACTTTTTTCTTCAAACCTTTACCGCTCTTACATATCTGAGATCGGTCAACCCGTTTTTTCTTCAGCCTATTTAGGGGAATGACAAACTAACCACCAGGGTTGACTTTATGTTCCAAAATAGGGTAATCTGTTACAATTAGAAAAGAAAGAGCCGACCGCAAACGGAGGCCCTGCAAAAATGCAGGGTTTTTTTTGGTCATATTTCTTAGATGATTAATTTATTCCAAAAATTCAAGGCCCTTAAAAGAAGTACTTTTGTATTTAGATTTTCACTTTTATCTCTCTTGTTTTTGGTTCTTTTTTATACTTTTTCATTTTGGGTTTTTAAACTAAATCTTGTTAAGGCTCAAGATCAAGTCGATATTTATTTTGAGCCCAATATTGCAGTATTTCCTCCAGATACCACTTTCAGTTTGACGGTCGATTCCAAAAGCGAAGGAATCGGCTTTATAAGAGTAAAAATTTACTTTGACAATACTTATTTCAGTCTTTCCCAGGAAATTGAAACTACGCCACTTTTGGCTAGTGTGATAGAAAAGACAGGCATGAATGAAGCCAACACAAACGGGCAAATACTGCTTGTTCTGGGTCTTTCTGCTGAACAACGGCAAAGTCCACCTTCAGGAGTTTTTGAATTAGCAAAAATACCTTTGGAGTTAAAGACAGAAGAAACAAATATCCATTCGGAATTGGCAATAGATAGTCAAGACATACAAATTGTAAGCATAGATGCCCAAAATCTAGATTTTCTGACGGAAAATGCGGATTTATTGGCTAACATTGAAGTAACCCCTGAAATTACTCCCACGCCAACCAATTCTCCCTTGCCAACGGATACTCCTACTCCCACGCCTACCGATACACCTTCATCCCCAGATCCGACAACACTTTCTTTAAGTCTTATTAACCCTCCTATCTTGGGTAGTCAGTTTTCAACTGATTTGCAGGTATCAACTTCCACTCCCGTCGTGGGTATAGATGCCGTGGTTAACTTTGATCCATCAAAAGTGGAAGTAGTTTCAATTGATGATAATAAACTTTTAAGCGGAAACACTATCAGTTCTTTTGATAATTCCGCTGGCCTGATTAGAATTTCTCAAATCGAGTCACAGGGGTTTAGCTATGTAGGGAAGGGTTCGGTTGCAGCCGTAAACTTTTTGGCCAAATCTGTCGGAACTACCGATTTTGACTTCGAGTTTGCGCCCAACTCGAAAAGCGAAAGCAATGTGATTGCAGCCGCCAGCGGCCAGGATATTTTGACTCCCCCTCAACCGCTTTCTATAGAGATAATTGATAAGGCCAGCCTTAAGGTTAAACTGACAACGTCCTTTGAGGGGACGAGTGGGCATCAGGTAGCAGGAATTGTTGAAAGTAGCGACGGCTTTTCTAATAGTTTTTCAACGGACACCGAGGGCGTGAGCGCTCCAATTGAATTGCCTGCACAGTTTATTGGAAACACTTACGAATTCTTCGCGAAAGTAACTGGTTTTTTAAGAAAGAAAGCGACCTTACTGGTTGACTCGGGGGAAAATTTAGTGAATTTTGGAAGTCTATTGGCAGGAGACATGAACGACGATGGGGTAGTTAATAATATTGATTTGTCTTTGATGTATGGTAGTTGGTTTGGAGGCGGATCTGCCGACTATAACAAAGATGGAATTGTAAACACTTTTGATTACTGGATCTTAATTCAAAATTTCTTCAAGACCAATGACTGATGCAAAAAAGGTTTTTTTTCTTTCGTTCCTACTGCTTTTCGGCCTTTCAAGGACGGCTTTAGCTACAAATTCCTCGATCTCTTTTTCCGAAAATGCTATATCGCTTGCCGAAGGCAGTCAGAAGAAAGTCGATGTAGTTCTGGATCCTGGTGGCGCTGAAGTTATCGGAATAGACCTTTTTATAAAGTATGACCCCAAGTATGTAAAAGTTATAGAAATCGAGGATTTAAAAGCATTTTCGACTTCACCAGCACAATCGGTCGACAACGATAGCGGCTCGGTCAAAATCGCATTTTCAAACGACTATAGCGTTTTTACAACCGAGAAGAAATCTGTTGCAAAAATAACTTTTGAGGGAAGAGAAAGAACCGAGTCGACAAATGTTTCTTTTGACTTTTCACCCGGGAGTTCAACTGATAGCAATGTTGTTGTTTCTGAGGGCGTCGATATCTTAATAAGAACCGGCAGCCTGCTAGTTAAAGTTGAGAGTCCTGCTTCAGAGTTGACGCCTGGTGTTAGTGTGACATCGGACAATACTTCCGATAAAGACACATCTTCAAAACTGAATCCGTTTAGGAAAAAAGAAGGAATCGTTAAGGGGGCGGAAGATAGCCTGACCATTAAAAGCGACGATAACGACAGTAAATTGAGTGGTAATAGTTATATATATTTTTTGGTAGTTTTTGGTTTACTTATCTCCGGTGGTCTGTCGGGCTATTTTATTGGTAGGATTGGTAGGAAAAGAAGAATATAATTTATTTATGCTTTGTAACTTGGTAAGACGGGTATTTTTCATTGCTTTTTTAGTCGTTTTTTTTGGCTTTTATGTTCCTTCAGTGAGTGCCCAAACCGGCCCTTCGATTAGCAACATATCGGATAATAAAAGCTCTTATCCAAATTCTCAAATTCCCAAGTACGAAAAGTTTGAAATTACTTTCCAGATTCAAAATACAGTCGCCCAAAACTTAAATTTTGCCTATGAACCAAATACCAGCCCTTACCCCGGTTCCGAGAATTATCCCTTTGACCAAGGTATCGCTGTTGATGCAGAATTCCTTCCCCCGGGCCAATCCGATTGGACCAGAGCCTACACCCAACCCGCTTTCTACTACCAAGATTTTCTAGATGAAACCCATCCCAGCCAATGGGGTACTGACTGGTATTACCCGACCACTAATTATTATTGGAAAGTCCGCTATGCTCCTAATCAGGCAGGCACTTGGCAGTACCGCCTCAAGGTCCAAGATGCATCGGGTACTGTAATATCTTCTTCTCAAGGTTTTGAGGTTGTTAATTCGGAAAATAAGGGGTTTATCCGAGTTTCCCAAATGGATAAGCGATACTTTGAATTTGAAGACGGGACATATTTCCCTGCCCTTGGTTATAACATGAATTACAATCACATTCAGTGGATTGATCCCGAAGCTGATAGTCCTACCAGCCAGGGCGATAATATCGATCATTTTCGTGCGATGGGGGATAACGGCATCCAGCTTATTCGTGTCTGGCTTTCCCAGTGGTCAATTTTTGGTTCGCACTGGAATCCATGGCGGGATGCTGCCAGCAACGGGAATGATCCGCCTTGGACTTGGCTTATGTATGATCCGGGTACCAACCCGGTAACAGAGTTTGCTTTTCAGATAAGTTCTAATCCCAGCCGGTGTTTTATGTACGGCTTAAATTCTCCGCATCCGCCGGTAAAACCCAATACCCGTTATCGTTTACGCGTGAACTATAAAACCTTGGGTATAGAGGGTCCGGCGGTTAACGGGCAACCTTACGGTTTTGTTGTCAAATTTACCAATACCAGCGATAATTGCAACCTTGCCGCAAGTGGTTCCAAGATTACCCCAGTACAACCCAACAACGTTGCCGCCTGGCAGACTCTTGAAGGTAATTTTACTACCCAAGCCGACCAGCGTTTTCTCGACTTTATTGTTTTAGCTTTGGAAAATGTCAGCGCCGGTATGGCTGAAGTTCGTTATGTTTGGATAGAAGAGGATTTGGGTAATGGTCAGTATGGCTCCAATATTTTGCCCAAGCCTTTCATGGATCATCACCGCTATTTTGATCAGCGCAATTCCTTTGCTTTTGATAAAGTCGTTAACATGGCAGAAGAGTATGGTGTTTATCTTCGTCCGGTAGTTTTAGACTGGCGGGAAGAAATTTTAGCCAGTTTTGGCTGGAACGGATTGTACACTGCTTCCCCCAATAGTGCTTACCTTTATGGACCGACTGATGGTTCGGTGACTCGAAGCCGTTGGTTGCAAAAGCAATGGTGGCGATACCTGCAAGCCCGTTGGGGATATTCCACAGCCATTCATTCCTGGGAATTTGTCAATGAAGGTACGCCCGGTACCGAACACGCTGTTGCTGCAGATTTGATGGGGCGGTATTTTCATCAGTTCACACCCAGACATTTGTCGGCCACATCTGTCTGGAATGGAACAACTTCGAGTTGGAACCTGAGTAATTATCCTGGAATTGATTTCGGCGATGTCCATTGTTATAACCGCCGAAGCGGTTCTGCCTGTGTTCCTTTGGAAGATTTCTACGATGCCGCCCAAGCTACCATAGATGCCGCAAGTCTTTGGGGTCCGCAAAATTCCGCTCGCTGGCCGGTAATCCGAGGGGAGACGGGTTTTGTCAACAGTGATAATTTGGATCCCAACCTTGATATTCATACGGATAGAAATGGAGTTTGGTTGCACAACTTTCTCTGGGGAGGACTTAATTCCAATGGGCTCATTGAGTCTTACTGGTTTGAAAATTGGCATATTTACGACTGCCCCGGGGGTCCACCCTGCTCGATTAGAATGGATTTTGATCACAGGCACCATTTCAAAGACGTTTTTGATTTTGTAAAAAACATTCCCCTCAATCTTGGTGGTTATCAGAACTTAGCCGCAACTGTTTCTGATGCTAATGTACGGGTTGTTGGGCAGAAAAATCCGTCCACAAACCGTGCCCATTTGTGGATTCAAAATAAACGTCACACTTGGTGTGCGGTATCGGGGAATATTTCTGGTTGTCCCCAAGTCTGGGACAGTAGTCGTCTAGCCGGAAGTGTTATAGTCGCCGGATTTAGTGCAAATGCTATTTTACCAGTTGAGTGGTGGTATTTTGATACCAACACCGGGTTAACTAGGCCGCCCCTTTCGTCGCTAACCACCGACAGTCAGGGGAATCTGGTTATAAATTTAAATAATTTGCCGTCAAGCGTTGCAGATGCTGGAATTAAAGTAGGAGATTATTCACAGATTGGTCCGTCTTTGTTCCCTTCACCTACACCAACTTTAGTGCCGGTTCAGGGAGATGCAAACGGCGATGGAAGAGTTGACGGCATAGACTATGTTATCTGGCTAAATCATTATGATACAACTACCTCAAATGGATCATCTGACGCAGACTTTAACTCTGATGGGGCAGTTGACGGGATAGACTATGTTATCTGGCTAAATCATTATGATTAACAAAAAGCTATATAATAAATCTATGAGACTCAAGGAGGTTGTCTTTCCACTTTTAGGAATCGTTATGGGTTTAGTTTTTTTGGCGACTCCGGTTAATGCGCAATCTAGCTCGGACTGGTATACAACAGCAGGTAATTTTAAACGCGAAAGTCGAACAGATGCCGGGCCTACTGGGAATTTAAGTGTTGAATGGTATCGACCAATAGAAGCATATATTGACCAAAAAACTCAAGTAATCGCTGTTCAGGGCAAGCTTTACATAGCGACAAGCCGCGGCCTTTATGTTTATAACGCGGCTGATGGCGTACTCGTTTGGAAATACGATAGCGAAATGCCAATTTTTACTCCGACGGTGGTTAATAATGTGGTTTATTTCGGCAGTTACGATAAAAAGATCCATGCTTTGACCGCTACAAATGGCTCAGCAGTTTGGGAATTTAGCGGGGCTAAGGCGGGCTTCAGCGGCAGCCCTATTGTAGTAAATAACAGAGTTTATTTGGGTGGCCGCGACGGCTATTTCTATGCGCTCGACGCAGCGAATGGGAATTTGGTTTGGCAGTATCCGGCCGCTAATCAAATAGCCCTAGGTCCGATACTGATTTCTCCAGCTTATGATAATGGCGTTTTATATTTTGCTTCTCAAAATATGAAGGCCTATGCGCTTAATGCTACGACCGGGGTCAAGGCTTGGGAATCCGCGACGCTGCCCGGATCTCAATATCAATCATTCTGGCCGGTAATCTACCAAAATTATGTCATTTTTTCGGCTTCAGAAGATTTTCGAAACGGTAAGCGTCCAGGACAAAATAGTCCTTTATACTCTGATCAGATCTGTGATATGTTTCCAGAACTAAACTGCACAAATTATACAGGTTCGGCATACCTTGGTCCCACAGTGACACCCCCGGCATGGGCCAGTGGTATGACTACATATAATGCGGCTCCGCGAATAACCGAATATTTTGAAAACCATGGACAGACTTTGGTAGACCAACGAAAATACAAACCTTGGAGGCGGCCATTTGTAGTACTCAACAAAAGTAATGGGAGCGAATTTACCTTTGATTCCGATGGTGATGGATATCCTGAGTATATGCCGGCCGTCTATTACGGTACTGGATCGGGTAATGATTACCCCCCAATTGTGGGAGCAAATGGTAATCTCTATTACAATAGCGTTTTCCAAGCTTCCGGCGATCCGCGGGGAACTGTATTTGCTTGGAATCCACTAAACCCTACCTATTTAGCTCTGGCTGGGACAGGAGGTTTTGGAGCTGGAAATGGGGCTACGGCTGAGCCTCAATCCATTTCGATGGGGGGCAGTGTAATATTCCGCAGCGTATGTTGTGATCGATTTGCTGATTATTTTTCCCTAAACGGCGGCGGTATGTTCTGGCAATATGATTTATCATCCAAAGCCCCTAATTATAATGAGATGTGGACGATTTTAGATTGCGGCCACCCAAATCTTTGCGGTTTTTACTCCGGGCCGAATGACTCAGTAAATGGGTTATATCACACTCATGGTGATCAAACTGCATTTGTTGCCCATCAAAATAGAGTTTTTATTCACAGGGGCAACGCTCTTATTGCATTTGGTCCAAACGGGGGAGCCAGAAAGCTGGCTACCCAGGCACTTACGTCTAAGAGTGATACGGCTCCAGCCATTTCCCTCGATGCACTTAAAAATCGCTTAGAAAATGAAGTTGATAAACACGTATCCGCAGGTCACCTTCGACCCGGATATTATAACGTCAATCAATTTATGTATGACTATATTTCTGACTATTTTAACAATCCGGGCGACACACTTTACACCTTGTCTTTAGCTTATCCCCACCTCTCTTTGAACCTCCAAAGCCGACTAAAGACATTTTTACAGCAGGAATATCAGACTTATTTTCAGACTAATGCTTATGCGAGCGTAGGTTGGGCGACAGGGATAGCGCGGGAAGATATGAATTTTCCCCCCGATATATCACCAGATTTTGCCACCTTTGGACCGGGGTACGGGACCTCTGGGGCTTCTTATAATTATCCGCCGCAAAATCTGTATGCGATGTATTTGTATGCAAAAAATGTTTTGGGTACGGACACTACGGCGGTTCGAGCAGTTTATGACCGGGCTAAAACATTAATTACCAATGGCACAATTTCTCAAACTGCTCCGCGCTTAAGCGGTAGTGCCAATGTTTGGGAAATGAATTCTTGGATGGCAGGGTATCAGGGATTTTTGAATTTACACACCCTGGCCGGGATTGGTACTGGAGATGCATCTTTGAAAAACAGTATCCAAACTGAATTGACTAATCTCAAAACTTACCGCTGGAGTACCTTTAGTAAGGACACTCCGTTTACTGGCACAGACGAAGTTTCCTATCATAAACGCAATATGAATATTGCCAGAAACTTCCTGGGTCTGGTGCCGGAGATAGCTGATGCCTATGCAACTAATTTAAACGCCCAAGTCGGTTCGGCTCTTGCGGACTACAATACAATCGCTCCTTATTGGTTTGTAGCCCGGTACGAAGCTGCCCAGGGAGAGTCGGTAATGCAGTCGCTTTATGATTATCCGGCCCTTTTCCAAGCTAAAGCTTGGATACAAAACGAGTCACGCGAAAATCTCTATAAGTATTTGGATACTCCTGCATTTCAACGTGGCGACCTTTTCTTTATTCAAAATTTAGTAGCTACTATAGAAGCACCTTCTTCTGGGGTGGATCCTGGAGCCGGGGTAACTGATTCTCCAACTCCAACTTTAGTGCCGGTTCCTGGTGATGCAAATGGAGATAGGGTGGTAGACGGAATTGATTATGTTATCTGGCTTAATCATTATAATCAGGCAGCAGGAAACGGAAGTTCTGGTGGGGATTTTAATGGCGATGGGGCAGTTGATGGAATTGATTATGTGATATGGCTAAACAATTACGGATCTTAAAGAGAAAAAATGCATACCTTTGTCATATTGGTTGGTGTTTTGGTTTTATTTCAGATTACTGCATTTACTAATCTAATTTCTGCCCAGACTCCGGCACATCCTTTTATGCTTGTCAGTGCAGACCAATTACCTGCTCTCAGAGCCCGGGCCAGTCAAGAGCCTTGGTCAAGTATGAAAGCCGATGCCATTTTCGATTGTCAAAATTTAACCTATAGCCCAGGCGACCTTCAGGATTACGATAAAGGGTACCGAATGCAAAATATTATGAGTGCCTGTTCCTTGGCTTTTATACTAGATGATGCTAACCGTATGCAGTATAAACAGAAAATTCTAAATGTGATGCCGATGTGGGCTGATATTTTGGTAGTTCAGCGCACACCAAATTACTCCGCAGCCTTCTTTATGGCTCCGGCCGCCGCTTTTTTAGATTCTATCCTGGCTATGGATATTATTTACAACGATTTAACCTTAGCAGAGAAAACCAGCGCAGAAAATTGGTTACTTCAGGAATATAACCACTACTACAATGCCCCTCCAGCCAACCCACCCGCATTTGAAGGCACACAGTTGGTTTGGAACATTTACAAAGGTAAAGACGCAAGTGATCCTTATATTAATGCGTTAGTGAAAGGGGGTCAGAGAGATGATTATCGGCCCATAGTGGGTTATAAGCCCCAGATGGATATGCTTTTTACTCCGGACGGGGTTTATTACGAGGGACCTTTTTACGGTACCGTAGCTTTTGCACACCAGCGGGGGGAAAGATCTCATATTATAGATATTTTGGAACACACCAATATCATTAGAAATATCGATTTTGACGGGAACGGGGTAGCAGACAACTACAGTTTTTATCAAGATCCCAAATATCAAAACCTGTATGAGTGGCTTTTTGGCTATGCTTCCACCCCGGCAGGGATTCAAGCCCCCTTTGGTGACAGCTCGGATTTTTACCCGGTTTGGTCGGAGAATTTCGGCTACTATACAATACATACTGCTCATACGGGACAGGCATCCAAGTTTAGTCAAGAGGCCGGACAATATGCCATGTGGCGGCGGACGCAGTTTGCAGACAAACCTTCTCAAGACCCGATATTTCTTCCGGGGCGACTGCTCCAATATGTTTTATTATCATATCCTTTGCCGGCTCCGACTGCCCCAATCAGCAGAATATTTAATGACGGAGGAGCTTTTTTTATGGACCACAATTTGACTAAAAATTCATTGTACGGCGCTTTGTGGAACGTAAAGGCAACCGAAGAGTATTTTAATGACCCAAATATGGTTTATTTCCATGCCCACAATGATACCAACTCGATACATGTATCTGCTTACGGAGAGCCGCTTCTTCTAAATGTAGGTTTCAAAGGGGCTGGGGGAGCCCAAGGGGTTTCCACTAACTATATGACGCACCGGGCGGTAGGAAATAATACGGCACTGATAAATTACAATATTGGTAACCCGAACGATCCAAGTGAAGCAAATGACCATCGGTATAAGTTTGGTGCTGGAATTAGCGAAGGGTTTACCGGAAATGGAATTGATTATGCATCCGGGGATTCCGGGCTGGCTTTACCCAATGGTAAGCATCAGCGTAATTTTATTTTTGTCCACCCGCAAATTGGAAGTAACGGCTATTTTATACTGTTTGATGAAATAACCGGTAATGCCGGGACAAGTACTGCCCATATTGCTTTACACCCAAATTCAGATTTGACTGCTGCCGTCAGTTCAAATCAGGAATACCGGGCTCCAATTCCCGCAACTCCTCGGACTTGCTATGATCCCGAAACAGGCGACCCTTTTTCTTGTTCGGTGGCTTTCACCAACCAAAGCGCTGGCATAAGCGTATTTTTGGCCACACCGCCTCAAAGAGTGGATCTTCTTGACGGAGCACTTTGTCATTGGGAATACTATGATGACCACGCTCCTTATGTGGGCAAGTACATTTTTTCTACCTATCCGCTTAGCAGTAGCCGGAAGAATATTGTAACTGTTGTTTTTCCTTACGATAGCACTCATGCCGCAGCCGGTTTTTCCCGCCTGAGCGGGAGCAATTACACAGGAGCATCCGTACAACATCCAGCAAGTATTTTTGACACAGCCCTGGAATCTTCTGCTCCAACTTCGGATATCCGGCATGACTTAGTGACTTTTCGAGGGAAAGCGGTTTGGTACAGAACCCAGAATTCTCAAACTAGCGCTTACTTTGTCCGCCAGGGAAGTTTGTTTCGCGATTCCGCCACTCCTCAAAGAGGTTTTGAAGCCACGAACTCGGTTAGTTTGTATATGAGTGATGAGGGAGGAAATGTTATTTCTCAAGGAAGCGATATTACTTTTTATCGACCGGGATTGATAACAATCTATTTGAATGGTCAAGCTCAGACCCCTCTTTCCAGCGGAACTGACTGGGTTAGAATACGGATATCAAGCGGAAGTTACCAGATAGCATTTAATAATCAGTCTAGCTCAACACCAATACCAACCCTAGTACCCATCCTGGGTGATGCTAATAACGACCGCCGTGTTGATGGAATCGATTATGTTATCTGGCTCAATCATTATGGTGTAACTACCTCAAATGGGTCATCTGACGCAGACTTTAACTCTGATGGACGAGTTGATGGCGTAGACTATGTAATATGGTTGAACAACTATGGAACACAGTTGTGAAATCCTGAGTGAAGCCGAAGGACTGAACCATTATAATGTATAGACAGTGAAGAAAAAATTAACACACTCATTGATTTTTTTAGCAGTATATTTTTCCATAAATATTATGGGGGTAGGGATAGTTAGTGCTCAGATTGACCCTAATTTAAATACTCGTTTGCAACAGGCCCCGATCATCGTTAACCGCACCAGCCTGTCGCTGTTTGAGCAAATTCCAGACTTATATATCCAGCGGGCCGCGGCCATCCCTATGATCTTTGGCAACCGCTCGGTTGGTGTTAACACTGATGAAGCGATCAGCTGTTTAGTATGGGAATCGGATGAAGCTTGTTGGGACAATAGGCCTAATTGTCTGCTTGACTGTATAAAATTGGATCACGCCGACCCAACTTACAATCTTCCAGCAGACACCATTAACTGGTATAGACCAGGAGGTTATAACCGGACGAACTGGATTCATGAACCGTTTGCCGAAACTTGGTATACAATGACTGCCGACTACATGGCTCTTTTGGATAACAATCAAGTCCAAGGTCAACGGAGTATTAATAACTTTTCGGTTTACACCTTCCAATTCAGCTATTTAAACGTGCTTGATTTTGACTCGATCGCTGAACAACCGGGTGGCTTTTTTTGGAACAATGCCGGGGATAAAAACGATGTTTATGATCTGGAAACGCGGTTGGCAAGATTCCCCAATAAATATTTTATCTTTATGACTTCAAGTTTGGCTCGAAGTATTGGCAATAGTGTGGCTACCGATTTCAACAACCAAATGCGTCAATATATACAACAACGTGATAGTTTGGGAAAGTATAGGGTCTTCCTGGATTTTGCCGATATTGAATCCCACTTGCCCGATGGGTCTCCCTGCTATGATGATCGTGACGGTGTCCAATATTGTCAATCTCCCGGGGTGTGTGAAAATTTAGCCAATGACGGTATTAACTATCCAGCGATATGTCAGCATTATACTGTCGAGACCACGAATGGTCATCTAACCATGGGGCCGATTCGGATTCGTATCGCAAAAGCCTTTTGGGTTCTGATGGCACAACTTGCCGGCTGGAATCCGGGGGGAGTAAATCCGAGCCCAGTACCATCACAGACTTCCACTCCAACACCCTCGATAAATCCTGGAGCTAGTGTAACTGATATTCCAACCCAAATGCCCACTTCTTCTCCAACCCAACCGCCATTGCCCGGAGATGCGAACGGGGATAGGAGAGTTGACGGAATAGATTATGTAATTTGGCTAAATCATTACAATCAGGAAACAAATGGAGGATATCTCGATGGAGATTTTAATTCAGACGGGATGGTTGACGGTATTGATTATGTTCTTTGGTTAAACAATTATGTATGAATTTTTTATGGCTCATCCCGAACGATTGGAGTGAGTGAGGGGTTGAATAATTACCAGAGATAGTTTACTCTAAATTGTAGTTCGTATAATATTATGAAATTATTGGAAAGGCCTTTTAACAAATTCATAAAACGCATCAAAGATATTTATTGGAAATTCAAGATCTATTTACCCAAAGGAATAATTCCCCAATTTATTATCGCCGCTACTTTAATTATAAGTATCCCGTTAATAATTTACCTTGTTAATCGTCCCGCCGACATAAGGACACAAGCCGATGCTCCGACCGTCGACATTTTCTTTGGTCCAAGCGAACAAAACTTGCCCCCAGATGCTCACTTTAGACTAATGATAAATTCTAATGAAATTGAAATATCCTTTGTTAGACTAATTTTTAATTTTGATCCAACCAAACTCCAGCTTTTGGACGAGATTCAGATAAGTAGCCTTAATACAGTTGTAAGAAAGACTAATATGGTCACGGCAAACACATCGGGTCGTGCTGAGCTCGTCTTGGGTTTGACTCCTGGGGATACTCCTCCCAGTGGAGCCTTTCAGGTAGCCGAGTTTTCTTTGACTTCTATTTCTGGTACAGAAAATGATGCTACGGCCCTCCTCATCGACAATACAGATATTCAAATAGTCGATAGTACTGCTGCTTCTTTGGGCGGCAACATTGATCCTGCTAATTTAGTTCTCAATTATATTTCACCAACTCCAACTCCCGAACCCACGGCTACTTTGACTCCTGTGCCCACAGAGATTCCGACCGAAGCACCTACAGCTACCCCCGTGGCGCCGACCCTACCGGGAGGTGGAACATTTGGAGGAGAACCTACAAGTACTCCAACCTCTACTCCCGCTCCTACTAATACACCAACACCCCAACCGACCGCAACGAGTGTTCCTGTCACACCCACAGTAACCCCTTACCCAACAGTTACTTTTTCTCCCAATAATCCAACGGCAACTGCGATAACCGTACAGCCAACGACTACTACACAAACTTCAACAGGAAGTTCAGGATCCTCTGGGGGTGACGGAGGAAGTAGCAGTGGTGGAGGTTCATCGGCCTCTTCGGGTAGTTCAGGTTCATCAACCTCGACTTTGAATAAAAAAGGAGATGTTAACAAAGACGGTAGAGTTACGATTATTGACCTATCCACAGTTCTCTCAAAATTCGGCAAAACTGGTTCCCAGGGTGGTGCAGATTTGAATGGCGACGGAAGAGTAACTATACTGGATCTAAGCATTATTCTCTCAAACTATAATAAATAATGAAAAAAATAACTGCCCAACTCTTTGTCTTTTTTAGCTTTTTTGTCTTGTTTTTGGCCGTTCCCTCGTCTGTCTTTGCGGCTACATTCAGCCTTAGTCCTACTTCTGGTACCTATTCGAAAGGCTCTACCTTAAAGATGAATGTAAGTGTCGCGACAGGAGGAGAAAACGTAAATGCGGTTCAGGCTAACATTATCTATCCTGCGGACAAGCTTCAGTTTTCAAGCGTATCTACCGGCGGCTCGGTTTTGACAATAATTGCTGAAAAGGGGGGTGGGGGAGGTTTTGTAAGAATCGGCGGAGGGACGCCTACACCCGGATTTTCGGGCAGCAAATTCATAGCTTCTGTAAATTTTATTGTCTTAGCTGACTCCGGCTCCGCGACATTGAGTTTCGCAGGCGATTCGGCAATTTTAAAAGATGCCGACAATTCCAATATTTTCACAGGAGGCTCAACCGCCAACCTTTCACTTTCAGGTTCAGGTAGCGAGCAGTCATCCTCCGGTTCTCAAACTACCCAGACTTCAACGGGAGTGGCGGCATTAACTATTAGTAATGTCCAGGTTACAGAAATTACTAAGACTTCTGCTAAAGTTACATGGAATACAAATCTTGCTGCAAGTTCTATTGTCGAATACGGGGTAACAGGTAATTACGAGTTCAATTTTCTTTCAGAAGAACTTACAAAGGACCACGTTGTTATCTTGGCGGAAGGAACTCTTATTCCTGGCACAACTTACTACTTAAGAGTTAAATCTATCGATTCAAAAGAAAACGAGGCGGTGGGTGATGCAACGACCTTTTTGACACCCGGTTTTTCGATAAAGTTAAAGATATTAGACATTAATGGATCTCCCGTTGAAGGGGCTAGTATTTCTTTATATTCTGAGCTCAAAGAAAGCGTCACAGACGAAAACGGTGAAGCTACTTTTGAAAACGTGGCGCCAGGGGAGCACGGCCTAATTGTCAAGTACAAAGGAAAGACCAAAATAACCAAAATTAATGTTGTAGAAAGCGACACTCTGCAAACTTTCGAAGAACAATTTTCTGAAAGTACTGCAAATATCCAAAACTGGATACTTTACGGTGGTCTGGCTTTTGGGGCTGTAGTTATCTTAGTGCTAATCTTAATTTTATTTCTGAAGTTAAAAAAGAAGAAAGAAGAAAGAAGCAACCCCGGTGACCCTCCAACAGTCGTAAGTCAGGTCTAAGTTTGTACTTCTCTTGAAAGATTCTTTACTTGTGCTGGAGCCAGGATTCGAACCTGGGTAGCCCGTCCGGGCGGCAGTTTTACAGACTGCTCCGATTGTCCACTCCGGCACTCCAGCTAAATAAAATGTGTGTTTGCACTTGAGCCGTCTTAGGGATTCGAACCCTAGACCTGCTGTTTACAAAACAGCTGCTCTACCACTGAGCTAAGACGGCAAACGCATCTCAGCGGCCAAGCTTTGCTTACCGAGTCTGACTCGGCCAAGCTTTGCTTACCACTGAGCTAAGACGGCGAGACTGACTGATTATAACATTACAGAAGTTATTATTGAAGCTGGATTTGCTCAAGAATGACCCTGCTTTGGGTTCGGAAGAAGACTTTTCCCGGATGAATCCAGGTGGGTAGGCTGTCTCGAAGTCCTTAGAATCCCTCGATTTCTCTCGGGACTCCGTGGAAATCGGGAACTTTGCCCCGAGGCCCTTAATTAATGGGCACCCATTGTTTAAAAAACGGTGAGAAAAGGCTTTCCCGAATCCCCTCCACAGGGTCACTTATATTGTAGCAAGAAAGGTCAATAGTTGAATAGAGCAAAAATAACCTTAGGGTATAAGGATATTTAGTAATAATCTTCGAATAGGGAATAAAACGTATGAGAGTGGGGCTACTCTTCCGAATATAGGAAAAACAAGGAATAACAATATAATCATGCCGTATCTTCTAAGGAAGATGTCTGCTTCATATGCCTGATCTTGAGGTAATAATCCTATAAATATTTTCCCCCCATCCAGAGGGTGAATCGGGATAAGGTTAAATAATCCAAGTACAATATTAATGTCTATTGTATAAGTAAGAAGATTTATTAAAAAAGACGTGGAAGGAAAGTTGAAAAGAAGTAACCTTAATATTATTGAAAGTAAGATAGCTAAGGAAAAATTTGAGAGAGGTCCTGCCAGCGAGATTGTTGCGGAATCTTTTCTGGGATTTTTCAGGTTATAGGGATCAAATTGAACAGGTTTTGCCCAGCCAAAAATTAATGGTGATCTGGTGATAATTAGAAAAAGTGGAACCAATACTGTCCCGACAGGGTCAATATGTGCCAGAGGATTAAGTGAAAGTCTACCTTGAAGTTTGGCGGTTGGATCTCCCAATCTATAAGACATCCACGCATGAGCGGTCTCATGGATTGTTATGGCTACTAGAAAGGAAATAACGGGTATAAGAATTTCCATAATTGCTTTTGATATTAAGGCGCTTTATTAGTATAATAGACAAGCTTTGCAGAAGCAAAGCAAATAATTGTTAGATAGCTATATGGCTGAATGGTTTTTTTATGAATATAATAATTATTATTCTTAACCATTTAACTATCTAACCATTTAACCATGTCATATATTTGTCAAATTTGCGGTAAAAAAAGTGTCGTCGGAAGTTCTCAAAAGCACAAAAGGGGTGTTGCGGGAAAACGTTGGATAGATAGAGTAACTCCGACTCCGCGTCTATTCAAACCTAATTTGCAGAGAGTTACCCTCAGAATTCGGGGAGAAGAGCGCCAAATGCGCATATGTGCAAAATGTTTGAAAAGAATCAAAAAATTCGGAGCTGTTAGGAATTATAAAAGTATTTCAGTTGTTTGATTGGCCAATCTAGAATTTTGCTTCAGGGTAGCCTTCGAGGAATTGCTTCCAGGAAACGGGGGATTTGCCTTCAAGTTGGATGAGGTCAGGCACTAGGCACTGGGCACTAGGCACTAGTTTAGTAGCTGGTAGCTTGGATCCAGTAGCTTGGATTGATTCGAGATGGGCTTTGAGAATTTTCAGTCTTATTTGCTCTTTGTCCTTAGCTCTTTGTCCTAGCCGGACGAAAGTCCAGGCTGTTGGCCATGGTTGCATGGCGCGAATGAAATTGTGGACAGTGATTGGTGTACAGTGAACAGTGAGATCCCCGATAAAACTAATTTTCCACTCCTTTTGTTTTTCTGACCACTGACCACTGACCACTGACCACAACATCTGCGGTGGAATAAATGCGTCTTCTTTTTTGGTTTCACGAGTAAATGTTGTTAACTTATGATCCTGTTCGCGGGGGATAATTTTACCTGACAAATAGGGAGGGATGAGGGTAGTCAAAACTTCTGCAGACCTTTCAAATAAGCGTCTACGTAAAGTTTCGGTTGTGTCTTCTGGTAGAACCTCGTCTTTAAATTGGGAAATTATCGGACCATGATCCAGTTTTTCATCAATTTTAATAATTGTTGCACCCGCCTGATCTTCGGAGATAATTATGGCTTGAATGGGAGACGAACCGCGCCACTTTGGTAAAAGAGACGGATGGATGTTTAAAATGCCGTGAGGGAAATGATTAATAACTTCGGCTGGAATAATTGTGCCATATGATGCTAAAACGCCTAAATCTGCCTGAATTTTATTTTTTAATATGTCTTCTGGATCGAAGAACTTAGGAACCTTTTTCTTGAATGCCCAGGTATCAACAGGCGAGTAGGATAATTCCTGTTTTCTTCCGGTCGGCTTCGGAGCTTGAGTAACTACTGCAGCAATTGGTGACTCGCCCGTTTTAGGCTTGAAAGTCCTATGTAAGCTTTCTAAGACGGGGACTACATAATCTGGGGTACCGAAAAATATAATCTTCATAATAATTCATCCTTCGACTGCGCTCAGGCCTTCGGCTCTGAGGCTCAGGCTCGAAGAGATGGAACTAAAGTTCGACTTCTTCCCACTCTCCATCAATATACTCATAGAGCGGTTTTTTTTGCTCCAGGAGGCGGTCAACGAAAAGTATGCCGTTTAAATGGTCTATTTCGTGCTGAATAATTTGGGCTTCAATCCCAAAAAAAGTTTCAGTTCTGGTAACGCCTTCCTCATTAAGATATTTTATGGTAATTTCAGCGCTTCGTTTAATCGGCCCGTAATAGTTAGGAAGCGACAGACAGCCCTCCATAATTTTTCTGCCGGCTGCCCCATCTGTTGGACGAGGTCGTCCTTTAGATGACTTTTCTTCCTTTTTGATTTCCGTTTCCGTTTTAACGACTTCAGGATTAATAATAACCTTGATTTTACTATCCGGCATAATAACAAAGACCCTGACATTTTTTCCGATTTGCGGCGCCGCAAGACCGACTCCCTCGGGATCTTTTTGGACAAGAAGAGTTTCTTTTAAATCTTTGATAAGCTCTTTAATTTTTTTATCAACTTTGCTCGCCGGTTTTGAAACCACTCTTAAGCGGCGATCTTTTGTATTTAAAATTTCTCTAACCATACTGCAGATTATATCATGAAAACGGCCAAAAATTAGTTGTACATCAAATTCCTAATTCGTCTAACTCCCTCTTAACTTCGGGATCATTGGAAGAGATATTTTCTAAAATATAAAGAAGTTCTTCTTTGGCTTTTTCCTTTTCGCCTTTATCAATATACAAAAGGGCAAGGGCATAGTGAGCCTCCTTATAATTCGGTTTCATCTCAACCGCCTTTTGGATAATTTCAATTGCCTTTTCATAATCGCCGGTACGAAGATAGGTCACGCCCAGATTATAAGAAAGTTTCGCTTCGGTTGGGGCAAACTTTACCGTTTCTATTAATGTATTGCGAGCACTGATCAGAAAACTCGGATCGATTATCGACAATTTGATAAACATGTTGGCTCTATCCCTTTTTAAAGTGATATTTGCTGGTGAAAGTTTTGCTGCCATATCAGACTCATAAATTGCAATTTCCACGAATTTTTTTGCAAGATCTTCATCGCCTTCCTCGTAAGCGATGATTGCTAGAGTTGATGCAACGTCAGCCAGTTCTCCATGATAAACGCTTTCTTTTGGAGAAAGCATTGCGGCTTTCGCAAGTGTAGCCTGGGCTTTAATATATTCCTGCGAATCGTTAAACATCTTTCCTTTTGCATAAAGAAAGTCTCCATACCAGTATTTTCCTATGGAAAATAGCGCAAAGAGCATAGTACAAAAAACAAAGAAGACTAGGGTTTTTTGTGAGTTAGATGATTCGATTTTTTCAAATCTTTGCACTTTGTCCTCTGCACTTTGTCCTGCAAGCGTAATTGCAAATGCAGGAAAGAGGAAAAATTGTAGTGCGACGGGGACGACGGAAAAGCCAAAGAAGTTGGTCATAAGGATTGATATAAAGCCAGATAATAATGCTATGCTCAAAAGACTAATTTCTGATTGCTCTGATTGGCCTAATTGGGATTTGGAATTTGGGATTTGTTTAGAAATGGCGGATAAATCCTTTGGACTTTGTCCCAGAAATTTGATATTAGAAATTTGGTAGACAGAGAAGCATATTAGTAAGAGATATGCGAGGAGTCCAACCGTGCCTGCAGTTGCAGCATAGTTAAGGTATTCATTGTGTGCTTTATTGTAAAGAAAGTCCCACTCCGAAACCAAATTATGTTCTACCGGCCGGAAGTTATAGTAGGAAAAGGCAAAAGTTTCTACGCCCGTACCCAAGATTGGATAGTGTTTCCAAATATCGATTGCCCCTTTCCAGACAATTTTTCTAATTTCTACGGAAGACGAACCTCCTACCTCGAGCGCAGGACCCGCCTTCACCCCTTCGGCGTCGCTCAGGGCTTCGGCGGGCAAGCCCTCATTTTTTAAATTCGGAGTCCAAGGAGTGCCGCTCGCCAGGGCGAGAATTACAAACGCCAAATTACAAATTACAAATGTTTTGAGAAAGTGTTTTTTTTCAATATTATGTTTAAGGGAGAATAAGAAAGACAGTGCCCAGAAAGTCAAGTTTGCTACTCCAAATCCAAGTAATCCAGATCTAGACTTGGTGAACAATAAAGTTGAAAAGAATAAAATTGAAAGGGTAACCCAAAAAACAAACTTTAAAATATTTGTCTTTTTGCTTTGTAATTTTGATTTTTGATTTTTGATGCTTCGACTTCGCTCAGCATCAATCCTGAACTTTGCCGAAGGATTGATATTTGATATTAAAGCGAACCCCCACGTTAATGGTGTGAGTGCTACTATCCAAGCCGCCAACCAATTGGGTTGCCCAAGGGTTGCATAGACTCTATTTTGAACGTCCTGTACCCAGCATGAAGCATCGAAGCTACGAAACTCCGGAACTAAAAGACAGCTGAATGAGCGGCCGAAGTGCTCAAATATCGCCCAGATACTTATTAAAAATGCGCTTGTGATAAGAATTTTTATTGATT
>Ga0209210_1000225_pt1 | contig 64164 bp, 52 predicted proteins | sample RifGroA1_FD_183991 | JGI IMG/M metagenome (GOLD analysis project Ga0209210, IMG submission 183991) | Contaminated groundwater microbial communities from Rifle, Colorado, USA - Rifle Groundwater A1 (SPAdes) (version 2) | ecosystem: Environmental > Aquatic > Deep subsurface > Groundwater >...
CGGGGTGCTACAGAAGTAATTCTGTACCTAAATAAATTTGGCTTATAACGGTGAAATCCAACTGTTCACTTCAAGTGGTAAAATGATAGTGTGAACAAGGACAATACCGCGGGAAGTCTCCCGCCGTTTCTTTTCGAAGAAACGGTTCCCATTTTGCTTTTGCGAAATGGCGGGATGACCCTGTAACGACTGACCCGAAAGGGGAGGCTCTACTGATTTAGTAGGGCAATACGCCAACGCCTACAATCTCAACTCAGGATATGGTTATACAACCTAAGTCCCTGGTGTAGGATGAAGATATAGTCTATGCCATTAGTAATAATGGAACATCATACGATGTCGGCCCGTCGCATCCTGGAGGGGAAGCACCTTCCAAGGGTTTGGCTGTTCGCCAATTAAAGCGGCACGCGAGCTGGGTTCAGAACGTAAATTACATTGCGTTCTACGGTAGAAATACCGTATAATAAATGTGGCTGTATCGGTGAAACCCTATCTTTCCAACCGAACGGAAAGAGGGCAATACCGAGGGAAGAATAAGATTATGTCAGAAAAACTTCTTGCGTATATTGCAGGTTTCTTGGATGGGGACGGTTGTATTATGGCTCAATTAGTCAAGCGTCCCGGATATATTTATGGCTTTCAAATCAGAGTGAGCATAGTGTTTTACCAGAAAACTAATCACAAAGATTTTCTGGTTTGGCTCCAAAATAAATTCAAAGTCGGATATATCAGGGATCGTAATGACGGGATGACAGAATATACCATTGTCAGTCCCGAGTCAGTTCAGCAAGTGCTCATAAAACTTTTGCCTTATTTGCGATTAAAACGCAAATTGGCGGAGAAAGTTTTGACACTATGCCGAATCAACCTAACCAACAAAAAACCTATTTCTGCCAGAGAGTTCTTAAGAAGAGCTCGATTGGTGGATGAAACTGCTTTATACAATTATTCAAAGAAACGCACAACGACCAGTAAAACTGTTAAAGTTTTTCTTCGACAAAATAATCTCATTCCCCGTAACGACTGATTCAAAATTGCTTGGCAAGAGCAATGAGATGAGATGGTTTCTGTCAAATGACAGATGCTATCACACGCCACCGCCTCCTGCAATAGTTGTGTTGCAAAGGATGAAGATATAGTCTATGCCATTAGTAATAATGGAATCACATGCGTGAGACAGTTCGGTCTCTATCTGCTGTGCATGTAGGAAATTTGAGGATAGTCACTTCTAGTACGAGAGGACCGAAGTGAACGAACCGCTGGTGTACCAGTTGTTTTACCAAAAGCACCGCTGGGTAGCTATGTTCGGACAGGATAAGCGCTGAAAGCATCTAAGTGCGAAGCCCCATCCAAAACAGATTTCCAGTCCGTAAGGATAAAGGACCCAAGTAGACCACTTGGTTGATAGGCAACAAGTGTAAGCCCAGTAATGGGTTGAGCTGAGTTGTACTAATAGTCCAATTACTTGACTCTCATCCGTAAGGATTTTACCTTGATCGGTAATTACTTTAAACCAAGGCATTAAAATTTTTTGTGGTAAGATAGAATAGTTAGTAAATAAATTGCGCTATGCATAAAAAAGATCATAAGCACAAGTTTCCCATGCTCAAAACCTTTATTGTTTTGTTGCGGGCATTGGGGTGGTTGGTTCTGGTCGGCGGATTAGCGGGTGCTATCGAAGCCATGATCGCGCCAGAGTTGATTGACCAACTGGGATTGCTTAATATTTATCATTCTGCTTGGCTGTTGGCATTAGTTATTCTGATTGGAGCAGTAGTTTATGCCATGATTTTCTTTGCCTTAGCCGAAGCCATTGGTGCTTTTCTGTCAGTAGAAGGCAATATGCGTAAACTCCGTGAACTATTAGACAAAAAGTAGTATCCGTCATTCTGGCTTGTCCAGAATCGTATTTATAAAAGTAACGAGTATATTGTCCTGGTGTCCGAAGCGAGATGGAAACACCCGTTCCCATCCCGAACACGGCAGTTAAGCATCTCAGCGCCGATGATAGTTGCCCTTTGTGGGTCGCAAAAGTAGGTCGATGCCAGGACAATGTATTGGTTAAATGGAAAACAACAGCCCATTGCGGGCTGTTTTTGGTATTGTATACATTGTGTTTTAGGATAGTTTATGATAAATTTAAATATCAAAATTGATATCTTAGAGGAGATGATTGATATGGAAAAACAGCTCAAAGAATTTATCGAAGCTGTTAACAAATTGCCCTTTAAAATTCCAGTAGTCCTGGCAGACGAGATAAATTCTCGTATGGAAGAGATCGGGGGAGTCAATGTAATTGGCACACGGGAATTAATGCCTACTTTGGGAGGGACTCTCTGTATTTCTACTGGTGGAAATCCCGTGAGTTCGGTCAAGAATGTGATGGACATTATCGAGAAATTGATAGGTAAGAAGCCTGTCGTAAGAAACTTCTCGGTTAGCATGGGAATAAGCGTTGTTCCCAGTTGGTTGAAAGCCAAAGTCACATTGTCTATAGCTGATGGAGTTTTTGGCCGTTATTGCCTCAATGATCCTAATCTGGGATGGGTGGTAATTGAAGCTTTACGGCAAGAACTTGGAGAGCCTGTTGATGGGTGCTGGAGTTACTCAGTTTATTACGTTTGGCCATCATAGGCTTAATCAGGAACCCAAGTACCGAACCGATTAATGTCCCCGTGTGCTATGCGCCACGGGGGCGTTTTTTTATCTCTCAATAATACCTGGTTCTATTACGGCAGTATGGTACAATAATAATAATTAATATGTAGTCCTATGGCGAAGAAATTCAAAAAGACAGCGAAGGAGATCGAACGGTTAAGCGGGTTATACAAACACACCAGCCAACCCATCGGGGTAGCCAGTCCTATTGTCAATACAGTGTCCGGTCAGGCAGCCGAAGGCACTTTAGCGGCCGCGCACAATCAAAAACACATCATTATTCGGCACGATCTAATCACTTTGTTGATTGTGGCGGCAATTATGTTAGTGGCTCTGTTTGCCCTGAATTATGCGGTTGACCACACTATTGTCGGCACTTGGTTGAATCAAGTCGTCAGCAAATTCATCTAAACATTGTATGTGTCATTCCCGCGCAGGCGGGAATCCAGACAAAAACAGAATTTTTTTTGTTTTATTTTCTGGGTCCCCGATGTCGGATGGCTTTGCCTCCGACTCGAGGATGACAACGAGCTAAAGTTCGTTGTCAGTTAAACGGTAACTTAAGGCCTCGGCGATATGCTGGGGTTTTATATTGTTTTCATTTTCTAAATCGGCAATGGTTCTGGCAACTTTGAGGGTGCGGCTATAAGCGCGGCCAGACAAATTCATTTTATCGACCGCATGGCGCAGGAGTTGGTGGCCGGTCTCGTCTAAGGCGCAAAATTGCTTTAGCTCCTCGGTATTCATTTCGGAATTATTGGTGGTGGGGGAAGTGGCGAATCTCTCGGCTTGAATTCTTTGGGCTAAAATAATCCGCTCCCTGATCTTAAATGAACTTTCGGCATTGGGGTTAGTAGTAAGTTTGTCGTAGCTTAAACGGGGGACTTGGATATGTAAATCGATCCGGTCTAACATCGGCCCAGAAATCTTCTTTTGGTAATTATGGATTTGGCCGGCACTACAAGTGCAGGATTTTTGTGGGTCGCCAAAATAACCACAGGGGCAAGGGTTTTGCGCCGCGACCAACATAAAATTAGCCGGAAAGGTGGTGTTTTGGTTAGCTCTGGAAATATGCACGACTTTATCTTCCATCGGTTGACGCAGCACATCCAGTACTTGCCGCGTAAATTCCGGCAATTCGTCTAAGAACAATACACCTTTGTGGGCAAGTGAAATTTCCCCGGGCTTGGGCCAATTTCCGCCCCCAGTAATCGCGACGGCAGAAGCGGTATGGTGAGGACTACGAAAAGGTCGCTGAAGGATCAAGGAGCTATTATTGCTCAAATATCCAGTTACGCTATAAATTTTGGTCACATCTAACATTTCCGGGACGGTGAGAGGCGGCAGGATAGTGGTTAAGGCCTTGGCGAGCATGGTCTTACCGCTTCCCGGAGGGCCAGACATCAGAATGTTGTGTCGGCCGGCGGCCGCGATCTCGAGTGCCCGTTTCGCTTGTTCTTGGCCGGAAATATCTTTCATATCGGTGGCAAAGGCCTGTTCCAGCAGCGAGGGATCAACGGCAGTTTGTGGGTGCGGGGGAATGTTAATTTCTCTGCGGAGATGGGCGACCAGTTGTTTTAAGTTTTTGACCGGGATAATTTCTATACTATCAATGAGGGAGGCCTCCAGCGCATTTTCAGCTGGCAGATAAATAGTTTTGATGCGTTGTTCTTTAGCCATCGCAGCAAATAAAATAGCGCCATTAATGGGGCGAATATTACCGTCTAAGGCTAATTCTCCAAAAAATACTGCACTATCTGGTTTATAAATTTGTTCGGAGGCTAACATAATCCCGACTGCGATTGGCAAATCGTAAGCCGGACCTTCTTTGCGGATATCGGCCGGGGCTAAATTAACCGTAATTTTCCGATTGGGAAATTGGACATTGCTGTTGCGAATAGCCGATTTTACTCGTTCTTTGGCTTCTTCTACGGATTTATCCGGTAACCCCACAATTAAAAAACCGGGCAGACCATTGCTGATATCTACTTCGGTATCTACTAAAGTGGCGCTTAATCCGACAATTGCTGCGCTGTTGATTTTGGCTAAGGCCATAAGTTAGAGAATAATCATCTATAGGATCTCGTCATCCTGAACGCCTGCCTGCCGGTTTACCTGCCGTAGGTGTGGTAGGCAGGGATTCAGGATCCGCATTTTTGTTTATTTTCTTGTCTGGATTCCGGGTCCAGCCCGGAATGACGAAGTGGTGCAAGGGTAAGATAAATTAATTATAGCGTAGATACTGCGGCACAAAAAAGCGACTGATCTTATCTAGTCGCTTTGGTCTCTGTTCAGAGAAGTTGATCCTAATCTTTACCACCTTCCCTGATTTTTTCGTTTTCTTTCTCCGCTGTTGACGAGTGAGGGCCGTGCCGCTGTTGGCACTTTTTCTGCCAATCGCGAAGCCGTCCCGCAGGAAGCCCAAACGGGGTTGTTCTTTTTAGGCGTCGCAGGAGATCGTTATTAGAAGAACCGTCATTTTTCTCTGGCATGGTAGCCTCCTTTTTGTGCAAGGAATCCAGGGGCTTTTAAGCCCGGTATTTGGGGTACAATGCTTCCGCATTATCCAGAAGTTCAAACCATTCTTTTACTGTTAGCGCGCTAAACTCACCTCGGTGAAATTTATTTAACAGTAATTGAGTTAGTTCGGGACATAAAGCACTTAGATCCCAACCCTTAACACCCAGATAGTATCTTCTTAACCATCCCGGGTGTTTGGTGGCTGTTCTGGGGATATTTAGTGTCTGCAATTCTTTTACCAGCACTTGGGCTGGTGTTTCGGAAGTCGTTTCTGATATCTGTATGGACATCGGCAGCCTCCTTATTGTTTGTAAAAGTGCGACCTTGTTGAAGCAAGAATCATTATAAGCTTACTGGGATGGCTCGACAAGGGGTAACTTTTTGGCCAAATCGGACAAATGTTGCGCCAGAAGATCTTTGTTAACATCGCTTTCGGTTAGCCGGGGTTGCCAGCCAGCATCGATCGGAACAGCAGTATAGGCAAATTTGCGGTCAGGATAAAGGGTGATTTCAGCCGCAAAACTATGTTGGGTCCAATAGTCAAATGGTTGCCAGAAAGCAAAGTTACCTAACGAATAAAAGATCAAACCGTTGTTATAATTTTCGATACCCTCGGGGACATGCGGATGGTGGCCGATAACTATATCTGCTCCCACATCAATCACCTGGCGGGCGAAGTCTATTTGGGTGGTCGAGGGCTCGTCTTGATATTCTACGCCTCGGTGCATGGAGATAATAATCCAATCCACATTCGGGCGGACGCTTTGGATGGCAGGGATGAGTTTATCGGTATCCGCCCAAGCCACATAATCAAGGGCGCCCGATTTTTCGTAGCCATTTAGAATTGCCGTCACGGCGAACCAAGCGATAGTTTGGCCGTTTTTTTCTATAATCACCGGTTGATAAAGTTGGGTAGCCTCGCGGTTAGCCCCGACATATTTTACCGCAGCAGTTTCTAAGTTAGTAAAAGTTTCTAACAAGCGGTCTTTGCCATAATCCCACATGTGGTTATTGGCCAGCGAGACGATATCGAAACCAGCATTTGCTAATGTTTTAGCGCCGTCGGGAGGACCGGCAAAGCGGTATTCGTTGGTAGGCGATTGGGTCTCGCCATCTAAATCGGCTAATTGGCTTTCTAAATTACCAAAAGTAATATCTGCTGATTTTAAGTAATCGGCAATATTCGCAAACGGATAATCAATTTCTCCGGCTAAGATCTTTTGGCCGGACTGCCTGCCCAAATTTATATCACCGACCGCAATAATTTTGACGGGTTGAGACTGGGGAACCGCAGTAGTGTTGCTCGGGGTTGTTTTACCAGACATATAGATAAAATTAGCAGTAGCATACAACAGAAATAATACCCCCAATCCAATATAGATTTTATCGTTTGTTCTCATAGACCTATTGTATAACATCCTCCCCACCCTGCCTCCCCTTGGAACGTCAGACGTTCCTTGGTAGGGGAGGATGAACAAACTAATAAAATTCCCCTCCTCTCGGAGCCTGCCTGCCGGTTTACCTGCCGTGAGGCATGGTAGGCAGGGAGGGGCTCGCCCCGTTAGAAGCTATGCCACAAGAACTGTAATCGATAGCTAATTAATCATAAGTTTTTAGTTATACTGCTTCTAACGGGGTAAAGGGAGGAGATGAGGCCAACTAATTTCTAACTTTAACCCCTAATTTCTAGCCTCCATTCCCATGGGTCTTGTCTTTTTTATTGGTTTTGCGTATAATCAGGTGGACAAAAATCTGGTTTTTAAACTTATCCGCCAGCTGGCGGAGACACCATAAATGTCAAATAAGTCATATTCAAATAATGCACTTCCAGAGCTGATAATTGCTAATATCTGTAACAAATCAGGCGGTTTTATCGTTATACCTTATGTAAGGAAATGAATCCTTTACATCCCGCCCAAATCCAGACTCCGGAAAGTATCATTGCGAAAGCTAGCAAAGGCGATCATACAGCTTTTGGACGAATTTATGATGATTGGGCGGAAGCCATTTACAAATATGTCTGTCTCAAAACGCAGGACGAAGCCGTCGCTGACGATATTACTGCCGAAGTTTTCTTAAAGGTTTGGAAGAAATTAGTTTCTTTTAAGCCAAAACCAGAGGCAAAATTCTCGACTTGGCTCTTCGCCATCGCGCGCAATGCGGTGATCGATTACTATCGGACCACCCGCCAAACTATCCCTTTCGAGAATCTACCGGAAATTGTTGATCTGGAAGGGGGGAGAGATTTATTTCCGGAACAGACCCAGCTTCAGGAAAAGCTCGAGGAGCTGAAACCGGAATATAAACAAGTATTGGTGTTGCGCTATGTCGAAGATATCCCTATCTCGCGAGTTGCCCAGATCATGAAGAAAAAAGAAGGCAATGTCCGCGCCTTGACTCATAGAGCTCTTGAGGAGCTCAAAGACAAATTATCTTAGTCTGCTGGCAGGTTGGCCAAGGTAATCCTTCGATTTCATTCCGCTTGGCGGAATTTCACTCAGGAATTATTCTCTGAGCGAAGTCGAGGAGTTACATAAAAGCAGATTAGGAGACTGACTTGATAACCCAATCCGTCATCCTGAACTTGATTCAGGATCTCTATCACAAAAACACAAGATTCCGGGTCAAGCCCGGAATGACGAAAAAGGGTAATCGTCAGTTAATAACCAAACATCTAAATTAAGGCTTGTTTCATGGGGGAACAAGCACCTATTTTTAGTGTCAAGTTGCCAGTATCAAGTATCAGGTATCAAGCAGAAGCAATTTAAATATTAGAAAGATAACACATCCCCACCTCGCCTCCCCTTTATTAAGGGGAGGAACCAATAAGATTCCCCTCCTGCCAGAGGAGGGGTTAGGGGAGGAGGGAGTGAATGACTCGTGCCGGATTATATGGCACTGAACACCAACAACTTATGAGTAGCGAATTTCAAAAATTAGAGAATCAATTAAAAACTCTTGGCCACAAGGATGATTTTACTAACGAGAAAAAGCAGACGATTCGCGATCGGGTCTTTTGCGCGATCGGACAAATCGAATTGGCCGATGCTATTACTGCTGGTGAAGAAAAATCTCAGTTGGCCGTTTCCTTAAAACATTTACAACAAGCGTTAATTCCCCATCGCTTAGCCTTTTCTATGCCAGCTACTATCATGACGATCATGGTGGTCTTTTTGGGGTCGTTGGTGACTGGGGCGGCCGCCCAAGGGGCCAAACCCGGCGATACTCTTTTTGCTATGAAAAAAGTGATCGAGAGCATTGAAATCGCGGTGGTAACTAATCCAGTCAAAAAAGCCGAAAAAACTCTGAATATCGCCGGAGAAAGGTTGCAATATTTGGGGAGTTCGCTGGGGACAGAAGCCGCCCTTAATGCCGTGCTCCAAGAAACCCAAACTGCTTTAGTTAGCGCTAAAGCCAGTATCACAAAAGCCCAAGAAAAAGGTGATGAAACCGAAATAGCTTTATTATTGGATAAATTCGATAGCTTATTAGCCGATCAGAAGACTTTATTAAATGATATCGAACAAGAAACCGAAGACGAAGCTGTCAAAAAGACAATTATAGCGATTCGAGATGTCATTACCAGTAATCAAGATGATAATCAGAATAAAAAAGATAACGGTAGTGCTGGTACAATCAGCAGTACGGTAGCTGTGATTAATCCTAATACGCCTAAAACAACAGTTAAGCCAATTGTTGAAGAGAATAGGCCACCCGAATTAGACATAACTCTAAACGGCTATCAGTCATTAACTGGACGCATTGGGACGGCTAACGGGCAGATAGTTATCTTTGTCGGCAACAAATATTATTTTGTAACGAATTCTCCAATTAGTTTGCAACTATACATAGGCAATTCGAATGTAGGCATAACTGGTAATGTCAGTAATGGAGAAATAGCAGTTTACCAGATTTACGCCGATGGCGGATTAATCGGAGAAACCTTGCCTCCAACTCTTTCCATGGATAATCCTGCTGGACTATTAGATCAAGGGCAATAACTATAAGGTAATGCCTCGATTTCACTCGGCAAATAATATGCGGATACACAAGTCAATATTCCCCGAGCCAAGTCGAGGGGTTACCATTATCACTTAACAATTTAACCGACTTTACATCTTAAGGGCCGAGAGCACACAACGTATAAAATTTTCGCGTTAGCTCGAGATGAAAAGGAACCTCCTTAAAAGAGAGGTTTGAGTGCTTCATATGAGCACTGGAGCCTAATTGGGGGAGTAAATTCAAAAATACAAAAGAGAACTTATATACATAAATCAAGAAAGCAAATACAGAATATGAATAATGCTTTTAAAAAAATGACTCGCTCGCTCGCTTGGATTATGACGGCATCATTGGCGGTTGCCTTTATGCTGCCTTCCAACGCGGCTGCGATTCAGTTCTTCCCCAGTCCAGTCCGGTATCAATGGGTCAGCCAAAACGGGGCTGTAGTTGGGGATGCCACAACTGTCAACGCCAATGCGGGCGACACTGTGGCTATGACTTTGACGGTCAAAAACCGTCAGATCGATCCTGCTGCCTTGGTGCTTTACGGCAAAAGCACGCTTTTACCCGAAGCTTCTCCTTATCAAGGGGCACACGAATTGCGTTTAGGCGTTAAGAATGATGCAATTCTACCTTGGATTGACTCATCCAGTTTCTTAGCCAATCCTGATGGTGCAGCCAACCGGTTAGCCGTTTATGACGGCGTGGCCGTAAATGTCGGCGAAAGCCTGACATTTAGTTTCAATTTGAAGGTTAAGGCTGGTACTGCGGATGGTACTTATGACTTGCCTGTCGGCATCCTGCGTGAGTTCGATGCTTGGGCACGCCAAGTTAATGCAGCCGGGACCTTGCTGCCCTCTTCAGACATTTTCTGGAGAGTAATTGTGGGGAGCGGCACTGTTACCCCAGCGACTGGCGGTCTCTCGATCGCATTAGCTGGTGATACCCCAGCTTCAGCCAGCATTGCTGATGCCGGCAACGCCAACTTCACTAAATTCACCATGACTGCCGCCGCTGGCGCGACTGTTAGCATTACCGAAATCTTTGTGACCAGAGATGGTCTTTCCACTGATTCACAAGTGGAGAATGTCAAGATTTTGAATGCTGATGGCGTCCAGATTGGTGGTACCGCGGGTGGATTTAATGCCAATCACAAAGCCCAGATTTTTATCACTCCTGCTTATGCCTTAACTGGCAGTCAAACTTTCTATATCCGGGCTGGTATTGTGAACAGCACCACTGCTGGGATAACGATCAAATTGGGTATTGCTGACAATACTGATATCAAATCTAATGCCACATCAGTCACCGGTGCTCCCTTCTGGGGCAATGCCATGACTTGTGTACAGGTAACGATTGGTACAGTAACTGTAGCGGAAGATTGGGCAATTCCTGATGGCACTCCTGATGTGGGAGACAAGGATGTTGATCTCAACCCATTCACTATCACAGCTGGCTCAACAGAACCGATTGTGATTGATCGCATTACTGTTATTAAAGCTGGTACTTCTGATGTATCAGATACTAATAACATTGAATTGTGGGATGTGACCCATAATGTCTCGTTGGGCACTCAAACCAGTTGGACTGGCGATGGGAAAGCCTCTTGGCCGGTGAATCTTTCACTAGGCAAGGGAGACATGATTCGTCTTAAGATCCGGTTAGATATCGTAGATGGTGTTAGCTTGACAGTTAATGCCGACTTGTTAGATGGCAGTGATACATTAGTGTTTGCCAAAGGCACCACTTATGGTTTCTATATCACTCCTACTAGTGGCGATTCCAACTGGACCAACACCAACAATGGTCAAGGAGCAAATGTCCAAACCATTAATTCTGGCGCCTTAACTATTTCCAAGAGCGGGTCAACCCCAGCTACTGGCAATATTGCCATTGCTGATGGTCAGCTTTTGACTGTCTTTGACTTTGACGTGAAGGGTGAACCAGAAAACATCTCGGCTATTACGATTTATAGCAACATCAATGACGGGGGAGCAGCTGCTTTTGGCGACATGACGAATGGTCGCTTAGTAGATATGGCAACTGGCAATACCTTAGCTGGTCCAGTGGACGGAGCTGATGAAGATGGTGGTTCTACTACTACCGATCTTACCGCGGCTACTGACGCTAAGTTTGCCTTTACCAGCACAGTTTCTTTGCCAGTTGGTGTTACTAAAATTGGTTTCAAAGTCCGGATTAATACTACGGATTGGGTCGATGCAGATACCGTTAACGCTATAATCGACAAAGCCGCTGATATTACTGCCAAAGGAATCATTACCAATAATACGATTTCTGCAGGTGGTAGTTATTCCGTTACTGGTAATACCCAAACCATTAAAGCCGGTGCATTGGTCGTTGAAACCTTAGGTGTGCCAGCTACTGGTAGCGTCATTATCAATGCTCAAGATATGGTAGTGGGCACTTATGCCTTCAATGCCATAGCTTCAGGCGAAGATGTAATAGTGACTGCCTTTACCATTACTGATACGATGGATGCCACCACTGCTGAATTTGATGATTGGGCCAATATGGAATTATGGGCTGATTTGACTACTGCCACCAGTCCTCGTGGCGATGTCTTTGAAACTAAAATTTCTAACACGGAAACCCCGGTCGGTAATGTGGCCGCTTCCGATACCCAAGACTTTACCTTAACCACGGTATTAACCATTGTTAAGGGCACAAGCACAAGAGTGGCTTTGGTAGCTGATTTGACTGCTGGTGCTACAGCAGATGGTACTCATATCTTTGAGACCACCAATGGCACCTGTGCAACAGTCAATGGTAAAGATACTGGTTCCGCCGTCGCTGAAACTGCTGCCGGCCTTGGCATTAATGCCACTTTGACAGTGGCAGCCGCAGGCTCTCTGACTACTGCGATAGCAGATAGTAACCCAGATTCCGCTCTAATAATTGCGGGAGGAGCTGCTTATGCCAGCTTGGGTGCATTCAAGGTAACTGCTACTGATGAGCCGATTAATCTCACCAAACTTACTTTTGATCTGACTGGTTGGGAGTCTATCGATAAATTAAAGATTAGCTACCCAACTAAGAGTAGTGGGACTAAGACAGCCGAAGTTTCCCCAAGTAGTGCAGCGGTTGTCTTTGATGGCTTAGAAATGTATGTCCCGAAGAATGGCACCGCGACCGTGACTGGTTCTGCTATAGCTAAGAGAATTGGCCCCGGCTTAGGCGGTACTTACGCTGATACCATAACCTTAGGTCTGGATATGGATGCTACCGCCGAAGTTGCCGGTACCTTTGAAAATTCCGGAACGGCTATAGATGGTGATACTACTGGTACAACTGATCGGAATGCTAACAATATGTATCTCTACAATTCTATCCCGACTATCACCGCTAAAAATTCTGGTACAGGCACAATTGCCCCAGGTTCTACATTAGATTTATACAAATTTGATGTCACAGCCGATGCAGCTGGTGCAGTAGCAGTAAAGAGATTTACTTTCTCTGTCTTTATTACTGATGCTAGCACGACTACAGCTTCGGCCGCGGACTTGGGTGGATTTACTTTCTGGAGAGGAGCTTCTGATATCACCAGCACTGCCCAGATTACTCGGATTTCCAATGATGGTGGAGCGACTCATATTGCTACGCCTCTTACTGTAGAGACAGATGACACCAATGATGTCGAAAATAACACTTCAGTTTGGATCCAAGTAACCTTTGCTAACACTCCGGCCACAGATGCAACTGGCGAACAGGTCATCGAAGCCGGTCAAACAGTTAGCTACACCTTAAAGGCAGTAGCGGGAACTGGTTTCACCACCACGGATGCCTTCACCACGACCTTGTTGAATGATAGCGCGGTAGTCACGGCTGATTATAACTACCTCAGCGATGTGGACACTGGCACTGGTGTGCAACAGGTTGTCATTTTGCAGAATGCCGCTGGAACTCAATACGGCGATGCAACTATGACCACCACTGAACAGACTAAGTTCCTCTGGTCAGACAAGTCAGTTTTGGCTCACTTACCTACATTTGATGATGATGGTGTGACTGAAACTAGTTCACTTGACTGGACCAATGGTTATCTGACTAAGAACACGCCAGGCGGCTATGGTTATACTCTCTAAATGAGTAAACCATTAGTCGACTTCGCTAAGTTCTAACTTAGGAAGTTCAATCAAAGGGACCCCGACGGGGGTCCCTTTGAGAAACTGGGAAAACAGCTTAACCCTGTCATCCCGAGCTTTATCAGTCATCCTGAATTCATTTCAGGATCTCTTTTGTCATTCCCTTGAAGAGGGGAATCCAGACAAAAAAAGAACATATTTTTGTTTATGTTCTTGTCTGGATTCCGGATCCTGACTTTGCCTCCGGCAAGCCGGTCCGGAATGACAGATGGGGGTCGGAATGACAACCCCTCCGCTCCTCCCCTTGGTAAGGGGAGGCATGGTGGGGTGTTGCAACAAAATATACTATAATAATGGGGTAGTTATTATTAATTAAGGTGATAAAAACTATGTTTGCAGATTTATGGAAAGATTTTCTTCGCAGATTTTGGTGGAGTATTTTAGCTGTGCTTATCTTAATCGGGGGAATTATCGGGTGGTATATAAGTTCTCAGACAGTAGTAGTGAGCGGTTACCGAGTGTCTCAAGCCGACGCCAAGGCAACGGAATATTATGCTGCTGGGGAAATTGATAAAGCCCAGGCTGCCTACGAAGCCATTACCAAAAGGCAACCGCGCGATTGGTTTGCCTGGAATGGTTTAGCTAATATCTATCGGGATAGAAATCAATACGGTCTGGCTGAAACAGCTTACTTACAAGCTTTAGATATTAATCCTAAATTTGAACAGGGTTATCGCAATGTCTTTAATTTGTATTATTCATGGTCAGAGAGAGATAGAGATTCTGCTCCATTGGCTAAAAGTGAACCAGTTCTACTGCAAGGTTATAAATTATTATCTAAATCGGTCACTATTTTAGAAGATTTGATTAGTTATTATGCCAAGATAAACGATCAAGCCAAATTGACAGAATATAAGGAGAAATTGGAAACATTACGATCTGAAAAATGAATAAGGACAAGACAATCATCCAATCATTTTTAAAATTAATTAAGCTCTCTGATGCGAATTGTTGGGTTGATCTATTTATTTGGTTGATTTTATTGATGCCGCTGGTTGTGTTGCCGACAGTACATCAACCATTCAGTTTTGGCAGATACATCTTTTTTATGTTCGTGTTAGTGGGATTAGCCCTATGTTTATTAGCTGTCCGGGTGTGGCAGCTTAATTATGCATGGTGGCGGCAGCCAATTTTTTGGCTTGCTTTGGTGTGGTTGGTTGTCGCAATAATTTCAGCTAGTGTTGGAGTTAATCCTTTTCGGAGTTGGTGGGGGACAGTCAGCCGATCAACTGGGATGTTTTTTTATATAGGCTTATGGCTGATGGGATGGCTACTATTATTGGCAGTTAATCATAAAGAACAATGGTTAAAAATATTTTCGATAATGAGCTGGGTGGGTGGTATTTCTGCTTTTTATGCTATTTTGCAAACATTAAAAATCCCCGGTATTTATATTATTTCTTCGGGCGAACGGGTGGCTGCCTTGATGGGTAATCCGATTTTTTTGGGGCAACTACTGTTGTTTACCATTCTTCTAACCCTATATTTTGCGTTGACTACTTCTAGAAAAATCCGCATTTTATATTTAATTAGTTTAGCACTACAATTGATTGCCATGTTTTTGACTGCATCGCGGGGGCCATTACTAGGACTAGTTATAGCAGGATTAATGTGGTTAATTGGTGGGTGGTATATCTACCGCCAGCATTTTCGTTGGCAATGGAAGTGGGTGATAAGTGGCGGTATTGGTGGGGTAGTTTTAGTGGGTTTAATCGGTTGGCTGATTCCCCAAGCTAACCTGATTAGAATATTCGATCTATATAACTCATCTTTCCAGGCTAGGTTAATCACTTGGCGGACTGCCTGGCTGGCTATCCAAGATCGGCCTTTCCTAGGATTTGGCAACGAAAATACCTGGTATGCTTTTACGCATTTTTATCAACCTGGTTTGGCCAATCTGGGTTTTGGCGAAACTATTGTAGATCGGGCGCATAATTTTTTCTTAGATCAATTATTGGCTAATGGCTGGCTGGGCTTACTGGCTGCTGGTTTAGTGTTTGGCTATGTCGGCTGGGGTCTGTGGTACTATTTCAGAAAACAGGTGCAACAAGGTAACCACAACCAAGCTTTATTGGGGTGGTCATTGTTAGTCATTGTCATCGCTTATTTATTAGCTAATATGACAGCTTTTGATACAGTTACCACGGCTATTTATAGTGGTGTGTTGTTAACTGGCATCATTGCCATATTGACACCAGAATTATTGCAACTTAATCAGGTGCAGTCATTCTGGTTCTGGCGCATTATCATAGGGGTTTTGCTAATCAGTCTAATCTTTTTAGATGGGAAATATTTAGCTCCGGCATTTCGTACTGGTAATTATATAAAGATAGCCAACTCTGCTTATGGAAAATCTGATTACCAGACGGCGGCCAAAGCTTTCGCCAAAGCTCAAGAGACAGTCAATCCTTACCGCTGGTCTTTTTTGACTAATTATCCTAGTTTTGCTCGTAAATACGCTCTTTTGTTAGCTGATGAAAAACCTAACTGGGCCAATAGTATGGCAGAAGATGGTCTCCGAGTAGCTACCAATATCCAGAAGCAAGAACCAGATCGCATAGCTGTGTTTATGGAGTATCCAATTCTTTACACGATACTATCATATTATAATCCGATATATGTCCCGAAGGCAGAAGAGGCTTTTAACAAATTAGTCAAAGAATTTCCAAATCATGAATATATTTATCTTAATTGGGCCAGGTCATTGATGGGAATGGGCAAATATTCGGAAGCCAGACAAGTGTTAAATCAGCTGTCCGACCGATTTAAAGTATTGCCGAAATCATTCACCTTCTGGCGGGCGCTGGCCGATATCAAGCTAAAAAGCTCTGACCGCCAGCACATCATCAATGATTTGCAAATCACCATTGATAAAAAAATGTCTTTTTATGAGGGTGATCAGGATATATTGCGCTTAATCACTGCTTACTTAGTCAGTATCAAACAATGGCAAATGGCAGGATATTATCAGGAAAAAATTGTGAAGCTGTCACCTCAAGATGTCAAGGAAAAGCTGAATTTGGCTGCTATCTACAAGGAATTAGGGGAGTACAACAAAGCCAGAGAACAAGCACTAATGGTTGTTAAATTAGATCCCAGCAAATTAGAAGCCACTAAACAATTTTTGCAGAGTATCGGCCAGACATTGTAGCCAAAAAATGATACGATGAAGTTGATGAAAAAAACTCAACCTTGGTTAGCTAAATTCAGTATCCACCAAATCGTAGCGATAGTTTTAGTGTTAGTCATAGCTGGATTTTTAGGAGTGCAATGGATGGGACCGAAACTAAAAGCTGCCACTGTTTCTAACTATATTTTGACAGCGGCACTGACTGATGATCAACCAGCAGCTTTATCGCAGTTGGCAGAAAATCAAAAAGTGGTGCAGTTTCAATTGACCACGGATAGTCCGGAGCCAGTAGCTATATCGGCCTTGAAGTTTAATGTTTTGGGCGGGATTAAGAGTAAAATATTTCGGCAATTGAATATCTTGCCCCTATCTATAATTAGAGGATCCGAGACGGTTGGTATAGGTGAGAGTTGGACTTATGAATATGGCCTCATTCAACAAATAGTAGTATTGTCCAAGCCATTTACTGTGGTTAATGGTCAACCAATAGTTTTTGATGTGTACACAGACTTAAGTCGGCGGAAAGATTTAGCTTTTGGTTTGGGATTAGCGGGGGTAGATAGCCCCTTGCTGACAGAAGGTATTCCTGTCCAAGGCATACTCTATAAAATTAAAAGGTAGTCCCAGGGCTAATTTCTGATAAAATAAGGCTTAGTTAATAAGGTCTTGCTTTCTGGTATAACCAGATATATACTAATCTCTTATCATTATCCGTTGCTAACCATGAAAAAACTCAAAGTTTTAACTGTGATTGGGACTCGGCCAGAGATTATCAAATTAAGTCTGGTCATTAAAAAGCTCGATGCTCTGCCCGATGTCGAGCATATTTTGGTGCATACGGGTCAGAATTTTGCTCCCAATATGAAGGATGTCTTTTTTGAGGAATTGGGGTTGCGGGAGCCTGATTATTATTTAGATGTGAAAGCCGATACCCTGGGCGGCCAGATCGCCAATGTGATTATTCGCTCCGAAGAAGTCTTAAAAAAGGAAAAACCGGATGTATTTCTAATTCTCGGCGATACCAATAGCGCATTGTCTAGTATTATGGCGGCACGGCTAGGTATCCCCATTTTGCATATGGAGGCGGGCAATCGTTCGTTTGATCGGCGAGTGCCCGAAGAACAAAATCGCCGGATGATCGACCACATCAGTACTTGGTTATTCCCTTATCGGTTTTATCCCAGAGAAAATCTAGTACGCGAAGGGATCAACCCCAGTAAAATTTTTGTTACCGGCGATCCTTACATTGAAGTTCTAAATTATTATTTGCCCCATGCCAACACTAATGCTTTAGAAAAACTGAATGTTACCAAGGGTGAGTATTTCCTAGCTACTACACATCGTGAAGAGAATGTGGAAGATGAAATGGCCCTAAAAAATATTGCTAATGGTTTGGCCTTGGTAGCGGGGGAGTATAATCAACCCGTAATCTGGAGTTTGCATCCCCGCACTTTAGTAAAAGTGCAAGAATTTGGCATCCAGCTCCCGTCTAATGTTAAGATTATGGAAGCCATGGGTTTTATGGATTTTTTGACTCTCGAGACAAATGCTCGTTGTTTAATTAGTGATAGTGGCACGGTGCCGCAAGAAGGGGCCGTAATGTGTGTGCCTTCGGTGGTAATTCGTACAGCAATGGAGCGGCCGGAAGTATTAGAAGAAGGTGCTACCATCTTGAGTGGGGTAAATAGCGCCGAGGATATTTTACGGGCTGTGCACACTATGCTGACTATTCCCACCAATTGGCTAAACCCATATGATAATGAAGGTAGCCCTTCAGATAGAATGGTAAAATTCATCATGTCTTACAAAATGAAATTATATTAAGAGTTTACCTTATGTCGTCATCCTGAACTTGATTCAGGATCTGCCCCCGTCATCCTGGCTTGTCCAGGATCGTATAATAAATCTATAAGATTCCCTGGCCCCTAGCCGTCAAAGCCCGGTACGGGCAGGCGGGCAGGCTGGATGCGCCTAGATATAAGATTCTGGACGAAGCCAGAATGACGACGAAAGGTAAGCGTCGTCAGCTTACCAGAATGACGGAGTAAAATAACCAAACATGAAAGTATTTATTACAGGCATTACCGGCACGCTAGGTAAGGAATTGCTCCAGCGCTTCCATAATGAGTGGGAGATTGTTGGCTATTCCCGCGATGAATTGAAACAGGCCCAACTTCAGCGTCAATATCCCAATGTGACTTATAAAATTGGCGACATTCGAGATTATGATGCCTTGCATCAGGCAATGACAGGTGCCGACATAGTGATTCATGCTGCTGCTATGAAACGGATCGAAGTCTGCGAAGAGAACCCGATCGAAGCCATTAAAACCAATGTTTTAGGTACAGAAAATGTGGCACGGGCCGCATTTTATCATGGCATTACCAAAGCGATGACCATTGGGAGCGACAAGGGTGTCGATCCAGTCAACGCTTATGGCATGACCAAGGCCCTGCAAGAAAAGATTTTTATTTCTTATGGTTATAACTGCGCTCGCTATGGCAATGTTTTTGGCAGTCGGGGAAGTGTCATTCCCCTGTTCTATCAGCAATCCCAAAAAGGCGAGACATTAACAGTAACTGATCCTAATATGACGCGGTTTATTTTGACGATTGATGAAGCAGTGGAATTAATTTTGCGGGCGCTGAATAGCCCCATGCGCGGTGATGTGTTTATTAAAAGATCTCCCGCGGCTCGGTTAGGAGATATTGCCGCCGCTTTTTCTAATAACATAAAAGTGATTGGTAAAATGCGGGGGGAAAAACTGCATGAAGCTCTAATTTCGTCCGAAGAATTCACCCGTCTGACCGAAATTGATAATGGTTATGCGGTAATCGGTAAAGATTTAGTCAGGTCGGAATACCAAGAGGCCTATACTTCCGACAAAGAAAGATTACTGGCGGTAGGCGAGATCCAGCAATTGGCGGCTAAAGTTCTAGGCGTACCGCAAGCTACCGAAACTTTGACTATGTCCACGCCCACCCAACCCATCCCTCACCAATAGTCCCCTTCCTGCCCGAGGTGAATACACCTTGGATTTTCTTTCTGTCAGAGAAGAGCACAACCTAAATTCCTCCCCTGCCAGAGGGGAGGTTAGGTGGGGAGGGAGTATAATAAAGTCCCTTTGTCTAATTAAAAATGTAAGTATATCTTTTATAAATTTATACAGCTCCCCTCTCAATCTCCCCTCGGTCAGGGGAGAAGCTACAGTTCTGCCATCCCCTCCTGCCAGAGGAGGGGTTAGGGGAGGAGGGAGTATATCATCAAAATTCCTATAATGTTTGGTGTTCGACCAAAAGTCGCGATTCTGGGAGTTACTGGAATGATCGGCAACTCAATTTACTTTTGTTTAAAAGACAACTGCGAATTATTATTGGTATACCGTAATGCCGACAAATTAAATTTGTTGCACCAAAAATACGGTGGAGTGGATACCTGCTCCAAATACCAGTTAGATTTATTGCCGGCCTACGGAGAATATGTTAAGGGCTTCGCCGGGGAATTGCATTGCCCAACTTTACAGGCATTGTTAACCGAATTAAAAACTTATGATTTTGTGATCAATGCTTTAGGCATCATCAAACCATATTGCGATAGTGATCCCGGACTGGCGTTTTTTGTAAATAGTGCTTTCCCGCAAATTTTAGCTACAGAGTTGGGCCAAAAGCTGGTCCACATCACCACCGACTGCGTGTTTAACGGCTCTGTCGGCGCTCCTTACGATGAAGCCGCTCCCAAGCTCCCGCCAGACATTTATGGCATTACTAAAGCCCTTGGAGAGCCCTCAAAGGCCATTGTGCTCCGATGTTCGACCATCGGGCCGGAATTAATGGGCGGCAGAGGCCTGCTGGCCTGGTTAATTAATCAAAGCGGCAAAGAAATTAATGGCTACACAAATCATTGGTGGAACGGGATTACTTCAATTGAATTGGGTAAAGTTTGCCAAAAAATTATTCATCATGAAATTAGTGTTGAGCTGGGCATCTATCATATTTTTTCTGATGATATTACCAAACACGATTTATTAGTGAAATTAAATCAGCGTTTTAATTTGCATTGTAAAATCAATCCTATGGCCGCACCAATTGCCATTGATCGTCGTCTGCGCACTATCAAAAATATGAATCAACAATTACAAATTCCATCCATCGACGAAATGATCACTGAATTATAATTCCCCTCCTTACCGAGGAGGGGCAAGGGGAGGTGGGAGTTTATTCCCCGAGCTTGTCGAGGGGCTACTTTGTAGCCCGTCATCCTGGACCGACTGACCGAAGGCCAAGTTCGGATTCAGGATCTCTCTATCGCCGATACCATAGATTAATTTAGGAATCTTAACGCAGAGATGCTGAAATTAATTCAGCATGACGATATGGTATTTTGGAATCTTACCCTTGACGCAGGTGTTAATTTACCTATAATAAGCTTTCCAAAACATCTTTGACAAAAGGAGGCATATGCAATTATGCCATGGAGCAAAGAAGGCGATGGTTTTCTAGTAACCAATCTTCAGTTACCAATCCATCCCAAAATGTTGCCTGTCAGCGACAAAATAGGGATCGATGCCAAGAATGATGAGTATGGACGACTTCTTTATGTCAGTACAGCCTATGTTGTGCTAGATCTTGCCGAGGAAATAGAAACTGGCAATATTACGCCTGTGCTGCACACACGACCGGCTGCAAATATCATTTTCTTGCGCCGCGATGAGAGTGGGGAAATTGTAATTGGGCTGGTTCGACGGGAACGTCCGGCCGTGGGGGATAATCCGGGAGTGATGGTAACGAAAGCTTGCGGTGGCTACTTCCATGATGGGTCCACAGGCGATCTGCAATCTTTCGTGGAGATGGTTCATCGCTATGTGGGCCTTCGAATCAAAGTTGAAGATCTGTACCTTTGTGGCGATGGAGTGTTTGGATATGTATCCGATCCCGGCCATGGAGGAATTCGTACTCCTATTGCCTTTACTTATGCGATCAAGTGGGAGGTGGATCCGGGAGTGGTACCCAAGATGGAGTTAATCTGGGTGCCTCTTGATGAAGCAGTAGGTTACTGCTTTCAAACACTTAATAACTTGGTCGGGACTGATATCGAGGATACATCTTCGATTCTCTCAGTACTGAACCTTCAACATCTGATTGCCACGGATCAGATCAAGGTTGATTAATATACTTTACGCCTCTGCGTATTGTGCTAATCTAATTGCCGCCCTTCTCTGGGCGGTTTTTGTGCTACGGCAGGTTTTAGAATAATATAATAGTTTGGTACAATAAACTCATTATTTTTTAAAATTCTATATCAATATGCTTGCGTTAAAGGACTGGCAGAAAAGGATTTTGTTTACTTCCTGGATTACTTATGCCGGATTTTATTTGACCCGCGTTAATATATCGGTGGCCATTCCAGGTATGATCCAAGAATTCGGCATTTCCAAAACCGTGATGGGCGCAGTTTTAAGCGCCTTATTCTTTGCTTATGCGGCAGGTCAATTTATTAACGGTCAGATGGGAGATAAATTCGGATCCAAGAAATTAGTGGCAGTTGGTCTTTTAGGTACAGCCATTATTAATGTAATTTTTGGTTTCACAGGTAATTTTTTAGCAGGAATGATATTGTTGTGGGCACTCAACGGTTTTTTCCAATCTATGGGTTGGGCTCCGACAGTTAAATTAGTAGCTAACTGGTTTCCCAGCCAAGATCGAGGCCGAGCCGCCGGCATTTTAGGAACCTCCTACCAAATTGGCAATGTGTTGAGTTTGGCATTGGCGGGAGTAGTGGTGGGCGCTTTAGGGTGGCGCTGGGCCTTTTGGGCCCCAGTCGGCATCATGGTTCTTTTATCCATCCATTGGTTATGGCGGGTGCAGGAAAAGGCAGAGGATGTCGGCTTAAAACCAGTCGAGATCGCCACCCCTGCTACCGGTTTCCGATCTACTCTTAGGTATGTGCTGACCAGTCGATATATTTGGTTAGTTGCTCTTAGCCTATTCGGCTTGAATATAGTTAGATATGGTTTCTTGGACTGGGCTCCGACCTACTTTTTTGAAGTGCAAAAAGCGCATATCGCCACAGCGGCTTACAAATCAATTATCTTTCCTTTGGCTGGGTCTATCGGAGCGTTGAGCGCGGGATGGCTGTCGGATCGGTTTTGCCAAAGTCGGCGAGCACCCGTGTCAGTAATCCTGCTGGTGATTTTAGTGGCGGCGATTTTAATCTTCCCGCATTGGCCAGCGGAGTTGTGGTGGGCCGGCCTGATTAACTTAGCCGTCATTGGTTTTGCTACCTATGGCCCCCATGTCTTAATGGTGGCCGCTTTGCCTATGGATTTAGGCACTAAGGAAATGGCCGCTTCAGCTACCGGTTTCATTGATGGCTGGGGTTACATCGGCGCGGCTCTTACCGGTGTGGGGACGGGGTATTTATTAGATCGTTTTGGTTGGAATTCTGCTTTTGACTTCTGGGTCGCTGGAGCGGTGGTAGCTGCCGCCTTAATAGCTTGCATGTGGAATTACAAACCAGTTTGTCCTGCACCAGTTACTTCTATAGAAGGTGATCCCGCCGTCTAAATTATCGGCTTGAATGTCCTGATGGTCGGATATATAATTGACTGGTAGCGGATTATTAACCAGCCAGTTTTTATGGATCACCCGGTTGAGCCTACAACTAAAAGGAAAGTAGTTTATGCCTACGTGGTGGGAGATATAATTCACATCGGGCATATTCGACATTTGCAGAATGCTAAAAAACAAGGTGGCTACTTGATTGTCGGAGTATTGACTGACGAGGCGACCACAGAAAAGAAACCATTACCAATTATTTCTTTCTCTGAAAGGATGGAATTAATTAGGTCTTTGAGAATGGTAGATGAGGCTATCCCCCAGACCACTTATTCACCTTTAGATAATGTAAGGCGTATTAAACCAGATGTTTTAATGGAAAGCGACAGCCACCCCGAACAACCAGCCAACCAGTTTGTTGAAAGTTATGGTGGTCAAGTTGTAATAACTTCTTATTATTCTACACAAAGTTCTACTAGCATTAAGAATAAGATTATCAAGACTTGGCGGCCACCTGTGGTAACCTCCTCTATTACTCAAGTAGTTTCTTCGACTGATAATTAAAATGAGCAAATATGCATTTCTGGGGAGGCAATCCAGAAAACGATTCATTAATTGTCCTCAGAGATGTACCAGACAACAGCAACGCTCCTGTCTTTAGATGGTTTTTTATGAACGGCGCACACATATGAGCCGTTCATAAATCCACTAAAAAATAAAATTAATCATCTCCCAGAGCTAATTACTCCAGTAGACGACTTGGCTACAAGGTGATAAGCTGAATTTGAGCAAAATTAACAAAGTTGAACCAAAGGAGTGTGTATGGCCAAGAAGGTATATGTAGGGATGGCAGCTGATTTACTGCACGAAGGGCATATGAATATTATCAATACAGCGCGTGAGTTGGGCGATGTTACTATTGGTTTACTGACAGACAAAGCCATCGCCAGCTATAAGCGCTTACCGATGTTGACTTACGAACAGCGCAAAAGAGTAATCGAAAATATTGTTGGTGTAAAAGTCGTTTTACCACAAGAAACTCTGGATTATGTTCCCAATCTAATGGCCTTAAAACCAGATTATGTGGTACACGGGGATGATTGGACAACAGGAGTGCAAAGTAAAGTGCGTCAGCGGGTGATTGAAACACTAGCTCAGTGGGGTGGCGAACTAATCGAACCCAAATATACCGAGGGGATATCTTCCACTGTTTTGGTTTCTGCCATCAGCTCACGCGGGGTTACTCCCGATGAACGCCGGGGACTTTTGCGCCGGTTAATTTATTCCAAGCCGATCGTACGAATACTGGAAGCACATAACGGTCTTACTGGACTGATTGCCGAAAAGATTAAGATTGTCGATGCCGAAGGGCAGGGTCGCGAATTCGATGGCACTTGGTTAAGCAGTTTAACCCATTCAACTTCCAAGGGTAAGCCAGATATTCAATATATGGATATTACTTCAATGGCCCAAACTATTAGTGAGATTTTTGAAATTGGGTCCAAGCCAATGATTGTGGATGTGGATAATGGTGGCTTGGCCGAACATTTTGTTTTTACCATACGCACCTTAGAGCGGTTGGGGGTTTCGGCGGTGATCGTGGAAGATAAGGTTGGTCCCAAACGTAATTCATTGTTTGGTACAGAAGTTAAACAAACCCAAGATAATGTAGAAAATTTCTGTGATAAAATTCGGGCAGGTAAAGCGGCGCAGGTGACAGATAGTTTTATGATTATTGCCCGGGTTGAAAGCCTGATTTTGGGTATTGGTTTAGAGGATGCCCTAATGCGTGCTCGGGCATATATTATGGCGGGAGCCGATGGCATTATGATCCATAGTAAAAACGAAGATCCAAAAGAAGTGATAGAATTTTGTCATGCTTATGCTCAATTCGAAAGAAAAGTTCCTTTGGTAGTGGTGCCGTCTTCTTACAATACAATTACCGAAAACGAGCTGGTGGATGCGGGGGTTAATATAGTCATTTATGCCAACCAGATGTTAAGAAGTGCCTACCCAGCTATGGTAAAAACTGCTGAATCCATTCTCAAATACCAAAGGGCCTTTGAGGCGAATGAATATTGTATGCCGATCAAAGAGATTATTAAGCTCATTCCCCAGCCAGACGCAATCTATAAAGAATCAAACAACATTCCCATATCAGACCATGTCGTTAAATAGCCAAACATTTTATCGGGACTTACAAGATCGGGGGATAGAATTTTTTGTAGGCGTACCCGATTCTACGCTTAAATATTTTTGTAGTTATATTACTGATACCGTTTCCCCTAACCGGCATATTATTACTGCCAATGAAGGCGGGGCAATTGCTTTAGCCGCCGGATATTATTTGGCTACCCAAAAAATTCCACTGGTTTATATGCAAAATTCCGGATTAGGTAATGCAGTCAACCCACTGACTTCATTAGTAGACTCATCTGTGTATGGTATCCCGATGCTATTAATGATTGGTTGGCGAGGAGAGCCGGGTGTTCACGATGAGCCCCAGCATGCTAAGCAGGGTAAGATTACCCTACAACAATTGGATGTGTTAGGGATTCCTTACGCTATATTATCCGACACCGAAGCTTCCATAAAACCAATATTGGATGTGGCAATGAAACATTTGGCAGAACAACGGTCACCCTACGCTCTGGTTGTACGCAAAGACACATTTGCTAAGTATAGTGCTACCGATACTAGAACTTCCTTGAGTAATTTATTGCGAGAAAGGGCGGTGGCTAACATTATTGATAATTTGGATGCAACCGACATTGTGGTATCTACCACTGGTATGACTTCGCGGGAATTATTCGAATACAGGGCAAGTTTAGGCCAAGGTCACCAACGAGATTTTCTTACAGTAGGATCAATGGGGCATGCTTCTCAAATTGCTTTAGGAATTGCTTTACATAAACCCGACCGGCAAGTGTATTGTCTGGATGGGGACGGAGCGGCCATTATGCATATGGGTGCCATGGCTATTATCGGTACACAAAAACCAGCCAATTTTAAGCATATTGTGATTAACAATGGTGCCCACGAATCGGTGGGTGGCCAACCAACGGCAGGACAAAGCATTGATTTATTGGCTATAGCCCAAGCGTGCGGGTATTCAACTATTTTATTGGCTGACAATACCAAGTCTTTGCAAGATCAATTACAGATTTTAAAAAAAGCTACGGGTCCTGCTTTTTTGGAAGTACGGGTGGCCGTGGGGCACAGAGATGATCTGGGTCGGCCGACGATCACCCCCCAAGAAAACAAACAAGCGTTTATTAATTTTTTACAATAAATTTTTATAATTCGAACTATGGCCATCACTCTAACAACTGATATTAAAGTAATTGAATCACAGATAACCGAAACTTACCAATTGCCGGTAAAAGTTTATTTTGGTCGGGGAGTATTTAAGCAGCTACCAGATTTTTTAACCAATAAATATAAAAATATTTTAGTAGTAGTTGGTAATCATCTAAAGTTAGACCCAGAATTTAAAAACGTTATTTCTAATATTCAAGATAGGTCGCGAGCTGTAGTATATAGGGGAGTAATCAATAAATCTACTCCCGAACAAATCAATCCATTATTACAGTTAGTGCGCGCTGCCAATTTTGATGTAATTGTGGGTGTTGGGGGGGGGACAATTTTGGATAGCGTTAAATCGGTTGCTTATTTAGCTCACACCGAAGGCGATATCGAAGATTATTTAGAAGGAAAATCAGCAAATCAACTCGGAATTTCGTGGGTTGGTGTACCGACTAATGCTGGAACGGGTAGCGAGGTTACACCTTGGGCAGTTATTTGGGGCGAGGACGGTAAAAAACATTCTTTACACAAGCCAGAAATGTTTGCTGATTTTGTAGTAGTTGACCCAGCTCTTACTGATAATCTTCCCAAAAACGAAACGGCTCTTACTGGAGCAGATGCATTTACTCAAGCAGTAGAAGCTTACTGGAATGTAAATAATAATCCAACTTCTGACAGATATGCCTTAGAAGCAATTAAGATTTTATTCAACAATCTACCCAATACAATTAATCATTCAACTCCAGAATTACGCGATCAGGTTATGTGGGGGGCGTTGTTAGCTGGCTTAGCATTTTCTAATACTAAAACTACAATTTGTCATACCATTTCTTATAAATTAACCAGCAAATTCAATGTTCCTCATGGTCAAGCTGTGGTTGTAACCCTACCATTAATGTTAAAGAAAATAATCCCGGTTTTAGAAGAAAGAAGTAAGCCACTACTTGAAGCACTTGGGTCTAACAATGCCAATGAAGCTGTAGATGTCACTAAATTATTTATCCAAAATATTGGTCTCAAAACTACCCTTATCGAATTAGGTATTTCACAAGATGACCTATCTGTTATTGTGGCAGATTTACCGGTTAATAGGTTATCCAATTCTCCAGTAGTTCCAACTACTGCTGAATTGTTGGTTTGGTTAGCAGATTTAACTGTGCCGACTGGATCGGTGTCAATAGTGCAAACAGGTTTAAAATTAACAGACAAGGATTATCAGTGGAGTGCCGATCTATCTCGATTAAGAGATATCTTAGATGTTGCTGGAGTTAAGTATTGGTTAGATATGGGTACTCTTTTAGGAGCGATTCGCGAAGGCCGGTTTATTGGTTGGGATGATGATATAGATTTATCTTTTCCTATTACAGACGCTCCCAAAGTGTTGGCGCTCGTTGATCAATTTTTCGCCTTGGGTTATCGAGTAGATGTTACGGATTCCTCGCTCTATTTAAGTGGTCTCGGCAAACCCAAGGTTGGTTTAGCTTTTTACCGCGAGCGCGGCGACCATGTCTGGATTTCTTTTTTGATCAAATATCCTAGATTTGATCGGATTTTGCGCCATGTCCGTCGGGTAGCCAATAAGATTATTTATCAACCATGGCAACGCGGGTTGCCTAAGTTGGAACAAAATTTTTATACTTGGTCCCCAGTTTTTCTACGCCAAAGTATTCGTCAATTTGGATTTTGGATAGAAACTGTACTGGGTGAACGCAATTATGCCTTAGTCGTTCCACGCAGATTAGTGGATAATCTTACCACAATCAAATTTTATGGATTGAATTTCAATGTGCCACATCCCGTTGAAGAATATCTAGCTTTGATGTACGGAGAAGACTGGCGTATACCCAATTCGAACTGGCATTGGGAGGATACTAAGGCGATTAATTATCAATTTGTGCCATTTACCCGTCGAGCTGACTATAATTTGTTTAATGCACAGGATACTAGTGCAATTGAACACCAAATTATTGATCGATTTAATCATGTTGGTACGAATTGGATTGAAGAAACGGCTAGTGATGATAATTTCGAATGGCAAATCATCAAAGATTGGCTGGGTCAACCCATTGGTTTGGAGCAAAAAGTTTTAGATGTGGGATCGGGCAAGGGTAAGTTTACTAGCAAAATTCAGGTGCAGGGATTTGCGGTAGTGGGTGTAGAACCAGCCAGTAATTTGATCACAGCGGCTCGAACATTTCATCCTAATGTAGAGTTTGTCCATGCCGGGGCGACGCAGTTACCGTTTCCCGATAGCACTTTTTCTCATCTTGTTTGTGTGGAAGTTTTGGAACATTTGCCAGATACAGATCGGGCCATTCGTGAATTTTATCGGGTGTTAAAACCATCTGGTCAACTTTTGATTATTGATAAAAATATTACTTCTTGGCACTATCTTTACTTGATTCCAACAGTATTATGGAAGTGGACCAAAGAAATCACTAATCAATGGATGTATCCTCGTAAATTCCCGTTTCGGGAAAAATATTTTACACCTCAAACTCTCACCATCCTTTTACGGAAATATTTTCCAGAGACTACTTGGCAAGGTTTACAGTTTAAACCTAATGTTCGTGTGCGTAGTGGGTTCAAGCAGTGGTATTGGGTAGGAAATCAAAAAATTTCTGGGTTGTTACATCGGCATTTCCCCGCGCGAGATTTTTATTTAGCTTGGCGAGCTACTAAATAGATTAATTATGGCAAATCTATTTATTACAACTGGACGCAAAGTGAAACAATTGGCTCAACTTGCGCATCTGCGAGTAGTTTGGAATGAAATAAAACGACCTACCCAAGAATTATCCCGGCCAGTTTTAACGGTATCAGATCAATTACAATTGGCCATCGATTGGTTGTTGTTAGCGCATGTGGCAGTAACTCAACAAGGTTTTTCTGCTAAGTATACTTTGGCCACAGAATGGGACCGATCTTATCCAGAGACCACAGGCTATATAATTCCTACACTTATTAACTATTCGCTACAAACCACATATCGCAATGAGGATATTAAGCAGGTTATTATCAAGTCAGGGGAATGGTTGCTTAGCATCCAACAGCCTACGGGGGCTTTCCTAAACTATGAAGGTGACCAGGCAATGGTTTTTGATACTGGCCAGGTTATTTTTGGTTTATGTGCTATTTATCGCACCACCCAAGATATTCGTTATTTATTGGCGGCAAAGAGAGCCGGTGATTGGTTGCTGGGGGAACAAGAAGTAGATGGTGCGTGGATTAAACATGCTTATAAACAAAGACCGCATGTTTATTATTCCTATGTCAGTTGGGCCTTATTGGAATTGGCACACTTTGATCCAGATTCAGGCTACCGCGAGACTGCGATAAAAAATTTGGATTGGGTAGTTAACCAGCAACAGCTCAATGGTTGGTTTAATCATTTTTCTTTTATTCCCGGACCAGCCAATCTGCACACGATAGGCTACACTTTACAAGGATTACTGGCGGCCAGTGAAATTTTAGGCGATGAAAAATATTGTAAAGCGGCACAACTCACTGCTGATCGTTTGTTAATATTAAATCAATCAAAGGTTTTAGAGGGTATTTATACTAACCAATGGCAATCAGTGGGTCGTTCACGCTGTTTGACTGGTTTGGCCCAAATTGGTTTAGTCTGGCAAAAACTATTTTCTATCACCCAAGATAAAAAATATCAACAGGCCGCTATCAGTGTATTTTCCTACTTGCAAACAGTGCAAGTTGTGACGGGACATAACCCTGATATTAAAGGAGCTTTAGCTGGCAGTGTACCTTTGTGGGGGGATTATCTCCCCTTTGCTTATCCTAACTGGGCGCCCAAATTTTTTATTGATTTAGGTTTGGCCGTCCAAAATAATCTTGTTGTGCCAAGTTCCATTATAGCTTTAACGGAATTAACGCAAGTTTTCCACCAAGCCCAGGTTAGATATTGGCTTAATATGGGTACTTTGTTAGGGGCAGTAAGGGGTGGGGCGTTGATTAAAGGAGATATGGATATTGATTTAGGAATCGTAGTAGACGAGGTACCCAAGGTCTTACCTTTATTGGCTCAACTAGGAAAGCAAGGGTGGAGAGTTGATGTAACGACTTTTTCTATATTTTTTTCTAAACCCACTAAAGGAATATTAATCGAATTGATGATTTATCAGCATTACCAAGACCAACTTTGGACACCATTAGTAAAAATTTTGCCTCGATTTAACAGATTATTGCAATATGCAGATTTAATTGCCGAGCGATCTTTATATAAGCAATATCACCAAAACATCCCTTGGCATCATCGATTAGCGTATGGGTTAATTCCGCGATGGCTAGATCGCCCCACCCGTCACGGTTTATTTCATCTCAATGCATTTTTTGGTCAACAACATCAGGCCATGGCTTTCCCAGATAAATTTATAGCTACCCTTGTCCCAACCTGTCTGTATGGTCAAGAATTTCCTGCTCCCAGCCCTGCCGGAGAGTATCTACATCACATTTATGGGTCAGATTGGCGTACCCCCAATCCGTATTGGCGAGTGGATATGGTACCTGCTATCGATCGGACGATTTTTAATACAAAAGATCAAGCGAAGTACACCTTAATTTAATTATGATGAAACATGTTCTAGTTATATCTTATTTTTTCCCTCCGATTTATTCTGTTGAGAGTACTATGGCACTAAATTCAGTTAAATACCTTTCTCTTTATGGTTGGGAGCCAACAGTAATTTCTGCAGTTAGGTCAGAAGAATTCGGTAAAGATTTATTTGTTTCAGTATCATTCCCAGAAGTAAAGATAATGCGAACTTTTTCATGGGAGAATTTTATTTCTCGGGCAATAAACTGGCTGGGTGTAGTTTCTGATGCCATGTTCGGTTGGGCGCCATTTGCTTGGTTTGCGATTCGATCTATAACGTCGTCCTTACCAATTGAGGCGATTATTTCTCGGGCGAATCCTATTACATCTCATTTAGTAGCGTTTCGCTTGAAACGCCAATTAGGTATACAGGTGCCGTGGGTAGTTTTATTTGGTGATCCTTGGACGCAAAATCCTTATGTCAAATATAGGTGGCCGTGGGTTAAACCATATCGTGAACGCATCGAAAAAACAATTTTGCAAGAGGCTGATGCAATTGTGGTGACAACCGAACTCACTAAACAATTACTTGTAAGCAAGTATGGTTTAGCGGATAAAATTCATGTCCTTCCCAATACATATGATCCAGCCGAATTTGTTAATCTTGTAGCATTACCAGTTCCCTATACTGATCACCACCAAACCATGGTCTTAACTTACGCCGGTAATTTATATGGTTTGCGATCGCCAGAGCCGCTCTTCAGGGCTTTACAAATAATTTGTCAGAAAGGGTTGATGTCTTATAAACAGATTAAAGTAAGACTTATTGGTTCAGTAGGTGAATTTACTTCTCTGATTGACCAATATCAACTCCAAGATATGGTGGAAGTGGTAGGTAACCTGCCACGATACCAAACTTTACAAGAACTATCCCATAGCGATGTGTTATTATCTATTGATGCCGCTCTACCAGCACCGAGCATATTTCTACCAGCCAAATTAATGGATTATTTAGCCTTGAATAAACCAATTTTAGCGGTTACTCCGGTAGGGGAAACAGCCAATCTTATTAAAAGGACTGGTTCTGGTTTTGTAGTATCGCCAGAAGATCCCACTGCGATAGCTTTAGTTATCGAAGAGATGTATTTATTATTTAGTCAGGGCAAATTGGTTACCACATACAACAAAACCGAGGTTAATCGTTATAGTGCCTTGGATTATGGCAAACAGTTAACGACTTTGCTAGATCAATTAGTGGTATCTAAAATTTCCTGACACCACAATTCGATTATCATCGGTAACCAAACTGCGGTCCAAGACACGCGGTTATTCATAAAATCCGTGCGAAGATTCTGGATAACTTGAGGTCGAAATAATCCTCTTTTTGCTACAATCTCAGGTGATAATAGCTCGTTCATTATCGGTTGCAGGTCGGTTTTTAACCAATACTCTAGGGGTAGACTAAAACCCAATTTAGTTTGTTGATCAATATCTGGTGGCAGTAGATCGCGCACTGCATCAATCAGGATGCGCTTGTTGCCCGAACTGCGGTAAGTAGCTGGACGAGAAAAAAAGAAATTACGGTACCCTAATTTAGTGTAATCGGGCAAGTTAATCGCTAAATTAAGCAACTGCGTGTCTAAATAAGGGACTCGCACCTCTAATGATTGATACATGGAAACTGCATCCATATCCCGCAATAATTGATTTTGGGTGTAGGTCTGTAAAGTCATCAGAGAAGTTTGTTGGATAACGGAAGTTGCGTTCGGCTGCTCTTTGGTTGGTAACAGGCTGTTGGCTAATTGGCCAGGCGGCTGTTGGCGCAGCCAATCTTTGTTAGTTGGGGTTAGCAACTGATCGACTCCGATCTTGCTGAATATTTGATTTTCTGATAAAAATTTGTTGGTTATATTGCTAAATCCGCGTAATTTATTAATAGCTCGGCTGAATTTCTGTCCCGGGGGAAATCGATCAAATATTGGCCATGACGCCAATCGAGCGATGACAGTAAGCACTATTTGCCCTAAAAGCGATTTTTGCCAAGTGGCGAAGTTGACTAAACGATTAAACCAAGGGTAACCGGCGAATAGTTCGTCTCCGCCCAAACCGGATATAGCCACCTTGAGATAGGGGCTCGCAGCTTTGGCTACCAAGTAAGAGTTGAGTCCGTCGACGGAGGGCTGATCTAGTGCCCTGACAAATTGGCGGAGCTGCTCTCTCACCTCTACCCCGGTAATTTGAATCCGCGTGTGGTCTGTACCGATATATTGGGCAATTTGTTCGGCCCTAGCAGTTTCGTCGATGTTCCTGCCTTCTTCTGTAAAACCAATTGAAAAAGTTTTAATTGGTTGGGGACTAACCTTAGCCATTAAAGCGACTAAGGCGGCCGAGTCCACCCCTCCGCTTAAAAAAGCTCCCACCGGGACATCGCTGACCAGCTGTGATTTTACCACCGCTTCTAAATTATTTCGTAGGAGACTAACTAATTCAGGGTAGAGTAATTTCTCTAAATCTGCGCCTAAAGTCCGGTCGAATTCCCAGTATTTATGTAGCGCCATTTTCCCATCCCGATAAGTTAGATAATGAGCTGGTAGCAGCATGTGAACGCCCTGCAGAAATGTGGTTGGTTGGGGGATTGATCCGTAATTCAACAACTCTGCGAGAGCCCTTAAATTGATGGTGCGAGGGATGCCGGTATGGGCTAACAAACCCTTCATTTCGGAAGCAAACACCAAAGATTGCTCTCCCGAATGATACAACAACGGCTTAATACCCAGGGGATCTCGGGCTAATAATAATTGTTGATAGTTGGGTCCGGGGCGTTGATCATAAATCGCTAAAGCAAATATTCCGCGCAACCGTTGCAAAAAATCATTACCATAAATTTCATAGAGTTTTAATACCACTTCGGTATCAGAATTAGATTGAAATTGGTGTCCTGCTTGCGCTAATTTATCCTGCTCTTCCCGGAAATTATACATCTCGCCGTTATAAGCAATCCAAATATTGCCGGCCGAGTTGCTCATCGGTTGATGACCGGCCGCAGACGGATCGATAATAGCCAATCGCACAGCGCCCAAAGCTGTGGTTGGATTATGCCAAGCTCCCTGATCGTCAGGCCCGCGATGTTGCATCGCAGTGAGCATGTTTTTGATTTGATCAGGCTGGCTGCTAATCTGGCCAGCGATACCGCATATACCACACATAATTATTTCATCAATAATGATTGAAAATTCACGATATTCTTTTGCATGTCATGGTTGGCGAAAAAAGTGGCTTGAGCTTTTTTAATCAGATTATGAACATACGGTAAATCTGTGAGCAAACGCCGGATGGCCAGCTGCAATTGATAAACGTCTTCCTGATCAACTACGGCGGCGAAATCATTCTCTTTGGCATAATGAGCCAAATGGCTGGTAGTGGGAGCATGCACTAAAATTGGTCGGCCAGAAATTAGATATTCCGTCATTTTGCCTGGAGTAGCGGTATTGATAATGTCGGGGCTATCGGTATGCCACGAGAGGGGTAAAAATAAAATATTAGCCCGACTTTGAATCCGGGGCATCTCGGTATTGGGAGCGGCTGCTACGTGAAGGTAGGGGCGATCCAACCCAACTGCTTTCAGATAATCCCGAGATTGAGTGGCATAGATATGCAATTCGATTTCCAAGTCAGTTAATTGGTCGATCGCCTTAATTAAATTACGCATACTACCCAATTGTGCCCAATAAACATTACCGGTAAAGAGAATAGTGTAAGGCGACTTGGGTTGGTAAGGGGTTAAGAGGGGAAGATAAGTATTTGGATCAGCAGCGTTATAGATAATTTCAATTTTTTCAGCGATCTTATCACCGTATCTTTGCCGATAAAATTCTTTAGTCCCCTCATTATTGACAATAATTTTTTCTGCTGCGGTGCACAGCCGCTTTTCATAGAATTGGGCTACCCATTGGCCGAGAGTTGGGAGTAGATTCCCTTGATAGATATCAAAAAAATAAACAATAAAAGGCACTTTAGTGGCTCGATGGATATGGTAAGTTGAAATTAGTGCTGGCCCATAATCAGAAAATCCAACCAGTAATTCAATTTTGTGAGAACAGACAGCTTGCTTGCCGACTTTGGTGAGCATAAGAATTTGTGTGATAGTGGCGGGGTCGCCCAAGATTGCTTTGACCCACTTATTTTTTTTGGCGGCCAATTTTAGCCGAGTAGTAATATTGGAATTGACAATGGTCACCGACAATTTGGTCAGCCAACCTGTAGCGAGGCCGGTCCTGGTGTTGACGGAGGTTTCTTGCTGATGAATAGTTTTAGTAGCTCCGGGGCGGTCATAAAACATATAATCACAGGGCAGCCAGCTGCCTAATTTCGCCGAAGTACTGTCTATATTATAAAAACTGGTTAAAATGGAGTATGAATCAATTGGCAAATCGCGCAATAACCGGTACATTATCTGGGGAGCTCCTGCCATGGTTGGGGGAGCGTATGATGAGATGAGAAGAGTTTTACGATACAAACCAGTCATAATTTTAGCCCATGCCTAGAAAAAAAGTCGTTTTTATCATTAATAATTTCGTGGTCGGAGGGGTGGAGCGATTTTCCCGCGATCTCTGGTCGCATTGGGATCACCAGCGCATTGAGTTAATCGTGATTTCAGTATGGGGGTCAGGCGTGTTGGTAGACAGCTATAGAAAGGCGGGCATCCCTGTTTATTGGGCAGGCAGTAAACTGGTCTATAGTAGCAAAAATCCTCTCCTGAAACTATACTTCACTATTATAGCACCCCTGGTTTGGTGCCGATTGGTGCTGCTATTACGCCGATTGCGACCGGCAGCGGTACTGACATGTCTAACCCAAGCCGATATTTTGGGCATTGCCGCTGCCAAATTTTGTCATATCCCTGTCCGCATTATTCGCCAAGCTGACATTAAAGTTGTCCATCCTCTGGTCAAGTGGCTGAAACAAAATTTGGCCGTGCGTTGGGCTAGCACGGTAATCGCTAACTCTGCTCCCACCGGAGAATTTATGCAGAACTACTTTGGCGCGTCGGTGTCTAAGGTAATCGTGATTCCTAATGGGATTAATTTGAACAGATTTTCTCATATTTCCACCCAGCCCATTCGGGTGCAGCGCCCAGTCGTTGGGTTTCTGGGTCGGTTAGAAGTAATTAAAGGCATCCAGTACTTTGTTCCGGCGATTAATTTATTAAAAACCCAATATAATTTAATGCCTCCCGTAGTCATCTTTGGTGATGGTAGTTTGCGAGAAGCGTGGGAAGCATTTGCTCAACAAAATCAGCTTACTAATATTAGCTGGCGGGGTGAAGTTTTACAGCCCGAGTCAGCTTTACCAGAAATAGATATTTTGGTGATGCCTTCGCAAAGCGAAGGTTTTGGCTTCGTATTATTAGAGGGTCTCGCGGCAGCACGAGTGGTAGTGGCGTCTGATTTGCCGGTGTTTAGCTATATCACCAAATCATCAGATATTGTGTCCTTTTTTCCCATGGGGAACCCCCCGGCTCTGGCTGAGATTTTAGCCCAACTTATTCAAAACCCGCAATTATTAATCCAATTGCAAGCAAAAGTGCGCGCCTGGATGATTAAACACGGTTCGACCTATGATTTAGCTAATATAGCTCAAGCATATCAAGATGTTTTAGTCGGCTAAATCGTCGAGTTCTGCCACAAGGCCCTGATCCTACCAACTAAGGGTTCTTTGAGAACGATCAAAGATAGTCCATAAACTACTACTGATGTAATTATGATTGAATAGATATTAAACCCAGCTAACTTGCTTAATTCTATCGCAATAGTCATAACAATTGTTGCCAAAAGAATGCGATAAATATGTTGCAAAATATTGAAATTAAATATTTTTTGCACGACAATGTAGATCCAACCGTAGGCGATAAATTGGGAAATAACAGTAGCAGTAGCGGCCCCTGCAGCGCCCCAGCTTAAGATAAACCAGCCATTAAGTAAAATGTTTAGTATGGCTCCGCTGGCCATTTGCACAATGAATCGTTTTTGGAGGCTGTTAGCCAGTATAGCGTGATAAATTACCATAATAGGGAAAGTGATAATAAATGAGCTGGCTAATATTTGTAATGGCAATGCGGTCATGGTATAACTATCACCGTAAATTAGCTGGATTAGGCGCGGACCCAAAGTAATTCCGCCCGCCATCAAGGGCAAACCAGCTAATAGTGCCAGCGCTAAAGTCTGTTCAAAAATCTGTTTAAATTTTCCGTGATCTTGTTGGGCGAATCTCGATAAGGCTGGGAAAGCACTGGCCGCAATAATAGCTGGTATGGCGAATAATAATTGGATAGGTCGTTGTGCAGCTGAATAAAATCCAACTTCTTTTGCTGTACTCAACCAACCCAACATCAAAATATCGGTATACATCATGATTGACCAGAGCAAGTTAGTAACAGCGAAAGGCCATGCCTCCACTAAAACTGGTTTGATCAGCACCTTTTGAAAATATTGGGTTATCTTGCCCAATGTTTTATGTAAGCCGATTAGAATAGCTCCGGTGCCGACGAGACTAGCTATGACATATGCAGTAGTTAAAGCCATCGGCGTGGGCTCGCGGGTTAGAGCCACCCAAGCAATTATGACAGTAGCTAAGTTGGTGCCCAGATTAATGACCGCTTCCCATTGCATCTTCTCGGTTGACCTAATGACAGCGTAGCCGAAATCCCTGATCCCGTCTGAGAGAAGCAGTACGGCCAATAGGGGCAATAACACATTGGCTTCCGGCAGTTTACTAAAATACGGAGCGATGATCGCTGCCACCAAAGCGGTGAATGATAGCAAGCACAATTTAATCGTAAATACGGTGGCGATATAGTGATCGCGTTCGCTGGGGGAACAAGAGATTTGTTTAATTAGAATGCGGTTGACTCCAATATCCGAGAACAATATGGATAACAATCCTGTGATTCCCAAGGCATAGGCGAATACGCCATAATCGTAAGCTCCCAGGACCCGCGCTGCATAAATGACAATAATCGCGCGGATTAATCGACTGGCAATCTGGCTAGTGCCTAGCCAGATAGTATTTTTGGCGATAGTTTGGCTAGTAGTCTGGTTAGTGAACAAAATGTTACTTATTTTAGATAGCATTTGTTAAGTGGTTGCTGACAAGTTTATACTCCTGAATTATAGCTGATTTAGTAGTATACCAGAATATAAAACTAACCCATGCATTAGGGCTAGTTTTACAAATCAAGATTGATTAATTGTCTATTTATGGAAATAATTCCAGAGATAGGCGAAAACCCACCCGAAGATGTAACCAATGATGAAAGTCATGATCAGTAACCAAATTGCTGTTCCCCAGGCAAATGGCAGAATACTCCAGGAGCATTGCATCAGATGTAGAGACATCATCCAATCTACGAATGGCTTAGCGACGCCGATTCCGACAAAAATCAGCCACACCAGATGGGTTAAGGCAGCAAAACTGCCCAGCGTCATCCCAGTACCGTGAGTACTAAATTGTTTCATTGAATCCCCTTGATTATAAATAATACACTACTTTTAGGTTAGCAAAGATTTGCTAATTTCGCCAGTATTAACGAAACATCAGTAATTTGTCGCTCGATATAATTAATTCTGGGTTTACAATATAATTATGAAACGTAGATTGGCACCGGTTGTTTTTTCCCTGCCGCTAGAAAAAAATCTGCATCGGAGTTTAGTTTGGTCGCTGGCTATTATTTTGGCAGTCGTACCAGTTTTTGCCATGGAATATTGGTTTATTGGCGTTATTCTGCAAAAAGCCTGGTTATTTTATGGGCTCACCACTATTTTGATCATCGGCTATTTGATGTTAGTTTATTTGCATCGGCGCTGGTTGCCCCAGATGACTTGGACTGCTAAATTTTGGTTGGTGCTAATAGCAATATTTTCCATTACTACTATTACATCCATCCAACCAGCGGTGAGTTTTTGGGGAGAATTTAGCCGGATGGAAGGATTAGTGGCTTGGATTTATTACACCTTGTTTGGGTTGGTGGCTATGGGGGTTTTGCGGAGTCAGTCAGATTGGCACACGGCGCTCAAGGGAGTAGTAGCGGGCGGGTTATTAGTGGACATATATGCGTTAGCCCAGCGGTTCGGTTGGTTTGACACGGTTTTTCAACTCGATCCGCAGCGGATAGAAAGCAGTTTAGGCAACCCGGTATTTTTAGCCGGATATTTGGCTGTTATCCTGCCGTTAGTTTGGCTCTGTGGTTGGTTGGCAAAAGATTATTGGCGCTGGTTGAGTTTCGTTATTGTCGTCCTATCCTGGGGCATGTTGATTTTGACTTTTACTCGCGGAGCTTGGTTGGCTGTCTTGATCGGTTTGGGCGTCAGCTCGCTGTTTTATCTGTTTTGTTTATATAACAATCACAAATGGCCGCGCTGGCGCTGGATCAGCGTAAGCGCGGTAGTGGTAATGATCGGCTTGTCGTTGTGGTTGGTGATGAGTGCTAATCAGACATCTCGCTTGTTCGATATCGCCTCTCTGCGGTTGCGGTTGGTCAACTGGCGAGCCGCTGCTGCAGCCATCGCTGAACGGCCTATTTTAGGCTGGGGATTAGAGAGTTTTAACATTCCGTTAAGCAAATATTATCAACCGGATCCAAATTTGGCTGGGACAGCAGGGTTTACAGAGATACACGCCGATCGGGCACATAATGGATATTTGGATTTGGCTGTGTTTGGTGGGATGGGTGCGCTCATAGCTTTTTTGAGTATTTTGATTACAGCTGTGGTTATCTTTTGGTGGCGGTGGCGTCAGTCTGATCCCACAATTAATGGTCAAGCTTTAAATTTTGGGTTTTTGATCACCCTCGTTGTCTTTAGCGCTTATATCGCCACCGCCTTTCATTTGATCACTAATATTTTGCCAGTGCTGCTGGCTTTAGCTTGGTTTGCTAATGTGTCTCCGCTGACATTGAGCCGATCAAAGAATCAACCTGTCCGATCCCGGTGGCAGTTGCCAGTTTATGCATCAGGGGGCGTACTGGCAGTAGTTTTATTGTGGTTAACGGTGGGGCAACCGGCTAGCGCAGTAACTTTGGCAAATCGCGGTATCGAAGCTTTATATGCTGGAAAGTATGACCAAGCTATTATTAGTTTGGAGCGCGCCATTAAACAAGCATCACAGATGAATAACCCCATTCGTTTACACACAGCCGTATTAGGTAATTGGGCGGTCTCCTCTAAAGTTGCCGTACCCACCGCCTATCATCAATTCGCCGTTGACAATCTGGACCAGTATCTGCAACATCGGCCACAGAACCAATACGCCTGGCTCATCAAGGGGGCTTACCACAGTCAATTGTCTGCCGTATGGCCAGAATCAGTCGAAATCGCGGGGAAAAGTTTTGATCAGGCGGCGCAATTGGCGCCGTACAGTGCCGAGCCGTTATTCGAGTGGGGTAATTTATATGCGAATTTAGGTAAGGCAGAATTAGCTGCGCAAAAATATCGTCAGGCGTTGCAATTAGAACCGAACAATCCGTTAATTTTATTTGCTATCGGCATGGGGGAACTTAGCCAAGGGGATACTGCTGGTAGTAACGCAACTAATCGAGCTATCGAGCTGGGGTACTGCCCTCCATTTAACCAGGTTGATCAGCTGGCTGGTAATACGAGTATGCCCATACAAACCATCAGTCCTCTTTACAAGCAGATTATTGTTTGTGGACCTAGTGATCAGGAAAGAGTATTCGCGATTGTTCGGCTGGCATTGTTGTATAAACAAGCGGGAGACACTGATCAAGCCAAAGTTATTGCCCGACTGATCAATAATTATGATGTGGATTTTCGTGAGATTAATCGTTTTCGCGAAGACATAGGTTTTGATTGGTAATCATCCGCCGGATAGCTATAATAATGGTCAACGCCATATAAACATGGCTGTTATTTCGCGATATAAGTAGGTAGAATAAAGATATTCCTTAGTTATTTTTACTATGCCAGCTCGTCAGCCCAAATCTAATTTGATAACCGATCGCATCCACACATTAATTGTCTGGTTGATTGGAGTGATAGCAGCTAGCGTGCCACTCTGGGTCCCCACCTATATCTTTATCGGCATTTCCTTTAATAAAGCAGCGCTTTTCTATGCTCTGGCCACTATTTTAGTGATCTTGTATCTAATTTTAATTTGGCGAGATAAAAATTATTTACCAAAATTTAATCTGGTTGGCTGGAGTTTTGTAGGATTGGTAGTGGCTTTAGCGGTAACTACCCTCACTTCGGTTCAGCCCTACCTTAGCTTTTGGGGGACATTTAATCGTACCGATGGTTGGATAATGTGGCTTTATTATTTAGTTTTTTTTGTTATCGCTGCCAGCGCGGTTGTGACTCGGCAAGATTGGTGGCGAGTAATTGGTGTTAGTGTGATGGGTACGGCAGTAGTTGTCGGTTATGGTTTAGGCCAGGCCGTGCTTTGGCCCGGTGTCGTGGCATCGCTGGATCGTTGGCGCATCGAATCGACTTTAGGCAACCCGGTATTTCTGGGCGGATATATAGCATTGTCTTTGCCCATGACTGTGGCCTGGGCATTAACCAGACGCGATCGTTGGTGGCGCTATATCGGGTTAATAGCAGTGATTTTAGAAATATTAGCTGCGGTGCTAACTTGGTCGCGAGGAGCTTGGTTGGCTATTATTATCAGTGGATTAATTTTTGGGATAATATATCTCTATTGTTTCCAGATATCTGGGATCGTTCGGGCAGTGATCACGCTTATTATAGGAGTTAGTGTTCTATGGGGCGGGCTATGGATAGGACAATCTTCTCCGGAGCAGTCTTGGCAGTACCAAGCCTCAAATTATTTTTTACGAGCAGATTCACTAATGCTCCGCTCCCAAATCTGGAAAATCGCTACGAAAGCTATTTATGAACGACCCCTGCTTGGGTGGGGTTTGGAAAATTTTAGTGTGGCGTTTGATCGGCATTATCAAGTTGCCCCTAATCGTAATGTGCCGTTTGCAGAAGCCCATAGTGACCGTCCTCATAACGAGTATCTCGGCATGGCGATTAATGGGGGTGGCTTGGCTGTGTTGTCCTATATGATGCTGTTGCTTTCAGCTATCTGGTTGGGTTATCGGCAGGTCATAACGTCTGCTCGTCAACCGCAAACTCGGGCCGAAGCCGTCTTTTATTTAGGCTGTTTGGCAACGATTGTCACATATATGACATTTGCCCTGACGGCATTTCAATTAGTCGATATTATTCCCTATCTATTATTATCATTAGCTGGTTTAGGACAGATCTTTTCTGTCCCGCCATCTACACATCGGATCCGGCGTCCGGTTTGGTTGGGGATAGTCTATTTAGTCATTAGTATCAGCCTCATCAGTTTGTCTTATTGGTCAGTTATCAAACCATTAGTGGCAGTACGATTAGCCGACCAAGCTAATGTATTTTTTCAGCAACGAAAATTCTCGGAGTCATGGCAGTTCTTCCAAAAAGCTCTGGCCCAAGAATCTTATTTATCTAATATAATTCGTGTCCAAATGTTGGCTTTGGCAAATAATCAGCGTGAAATATTCAACACTTTACCCGAATTTAATAATTTTCAGCGTCAGTTAGTTAGTTTATTGCCGGCCAATCATCAATCCGAGCCCTATAATAGTTATCAGTACCTTGTTTTTGGTATCTATTACGGTCATTTAGCAGAGATCTGGCCAGAGTTTTTGAGTAAAGCAGAGGTTAGTTTTCAACACACGGCCGAATTAGCTCCTCGTAAAGGTGAAACTTATTGGCAGTGGGGGAATATGTATGGTCGCATAGGTGATATAGCTACAGCTAAAGTAAAATACGATATAGCCTTAGATTTAGAGCCCTCCAACACAATAATTAATTATCAAGTGGGCAAGTGGTATCTGGCAATTCAAGGTGATTTAGAGCGAGGTTATGCTCTCATTCAAAAAGCGCTAGATGATGGGTATATGCCTCGCATGGATGACATCAAGCCGGTAGCTCAATTTTTGGAAGAGAGGGGTAGGTTAAAACAGGTTGAACAAATTTATCAGACTCTCATTGCCAATAACCGGATTTACTCTGATCTCGATTTGGCGCAGGCCGAGTTGGCTGAATTCTATCAACGCCGTCCAGAACTTCTTTAGATGGCGAAGCCAGGCGTAGCCCGAAGGGCGAAGACTGGCGGAAGCGACGGGACTCGAACCCGCGACCTTCTGCGTGACAGGCAGACGCTCTAACCAACTGAGCTACGCCTCCCCCAACACCTAACGGTGTAATTAACCAATTGCCAATGTCACCAATTACTCAATAGCAGATAGGAAATTGGCTACCGCGTTATTTTAGTATATCCAGGACGATTGTGCCAGAACTATCTGCTGTGGCCCTAAACGGGGTTGATTTAGTCAATTCAATAATCAAATCAGAACTGTCGTCGTCGTTTTGCTGGACTTGGGCAGATTTAATGAGATCAATTTCGTTATCGCGAGCCCCCTGGAATACCGCTAAAGGCTGATTGGTAGGGATATTATTCACAACCGTATCAATCAGAGCAACTTTAATTTGATATCCGTCCGGCGTGTCGTTGCCTTCGATCACGGTGTAGGGGATAGTAATCTTTTCGCTACTGGCGGTAGACCGGTTTAATTCCGTATCTATAAATAGGCGATAGTATTGGTCTTGATCAGTAGAGCTGACATTGGTTAGTATATGAAACCCGCCGATATTCCCAAAAATAATCTTGCTGTTGCTAAAACCATTATTAAGGGAAAGATTAATGTTATTTGGCAGGGGTTTTCCAAGAGTGCTGAAATACCCGTATAGTAGCAAAAATAATATCGTGAGGGCGGCCAAGCCAATTTTGGTGGTTTTGACACTCTTCATCCCGTTAGAGATTCCTGTTAAGTGATAAATAATGCAGCAAACAAATCATAGTGTTAGTTAACCCCGTTAATATTATTAGCCATGCTATCTCTAATGGGATTCATTTGCGTTGTTGTTTAATAAAATCGACTAATTCCTCCGCGGTGACAGGTGGCTCGGCAGTAGCATCCTTAACTAATTTCACAATCAAATCCTGCACTTCGGCCGGCTGGGGGATATCCCGTAGTTCTATATTAACACTTCCAGCCGAAGCTAAGATGACATGGCCGAACCCAAAAGTAGTTGCGGATACTCCATTGATTTCATGAGAGATATCTTGGATGTGCTCCAATTCAATTTCAGAGACTTTACGCCGGAATATGCTTTTTTGATCGATATTGATTACACGCTTAGTGGTAATAATAAACCGATCCCGGTACCAGTTGAGATATTCATACACGATATAATTGCCCCAGAACACCACCCAAGCCAAATAAAGAAAGGTGAGGAAAGCTGAGTTAAAGATGTAAAAACCCAATTTGCCGAATAAGGGCAAGAATAAGACAATCAAAATCAAGGTCACGCCCTTAAAAAAAGGCCAGGCCAACACAAACCAGTGTTTGCGCAAAATTAGAATGATTTTTTCATCAGACTTTTGGGTGGGAAATTCTTTTTTGGGAGAAGGTTTTTGTGAACTGTTCATACTGATATAATAGAAAGGTGAAAAAAGCAAAATACAGAACTATTTGGTTGGTTTTATTGGTGATCTTAGGCTTAAGTTTACTATTGCCGTGGTTTGTGTAAAATGAATCATCCCAATTATATCATCTGGGATAGTCTGTCCTTGTAGTTTAACGGATACCTGCCTGCCGGCAGGCAGGGAATAGTCGAGGCTTGTCCCGTTAGATGTGTTTCCTCTTGTAGCTCAATGGATAGAGCAGTCGCGTCCTAAGCGAACGATGCGGGTTCGATTCCTGCCGAGAGGACCACATCTAACGGGATGAAATTTCTCGCAGGGACACCAACCTTCGCTCTTCGAGCTTCGGTTGGCTACGATATGCTCAACTAATGTTTCGCATATCTTGCCACCCTGATAGCGCAGTGAGAAGGTTGTCCTCCGTCTTGTCCGCCGCCTGCCTGCCGGTTTACCTGCCGTGAGGTATGGTAGGCAGGTAGCCCCTGGGCGAAGGATGGACAAAAAATTGACACAATTTCCAATGTAACACCAATGTCACCAATTAAATCCCACTAAAGCTAATTGAGGATTGGATAAATTACTGTGTAGCGGTTGAATCGGGGCGTGGCCTAACGGTAAGGCGCATCCTTCGGGTGGATGAGATTGTGGGTTCGATTCCCGCCGTCCCGACCAAACTGTAGAAATAATGCCATTTCTACAGTAAGTTTTTCCCTTTTGTCATTCCGGCCTACGCCGTGCCCCGCGATAGCGACATCTATATCGGAAGAGGATAGATATCATACTTCCGATGAGATGAAGCTTATGCTGGGGAGCCGGAATCCAGACAGAAAAAGAAATTTTTTATCCGTATTTTTTCTGGATTCCAGATCAATCATTAATCATATTTTTTAAGGTAAGTCTGGAATGACAGAAAAGGTGTGGGAATGGCACAAATAGAACAGGTAAAACAGAATCACATGAAAGAGTTAGAATATTATCAAAAAATAGTTTTAGCGTTAGCTCAAAAGGCATTTCAAAAAAAAGAAATTCCGGTGGGCGCAATTGTGGTAGATAAAACAGGGCAGATTATTAGCAGGGGATACAATTTATCGCACACAAAGAAGGATGCCATAGAACATGCGGAAATCAGGGCGCTTAAGGCTGCTTTCAAAACCACCGGCGATTGGCGTCTGGATGGGTGCAAACTGATCGTCAATTTGGAACCTTGTTTAATGTGCTTGGGTGCTATTGCTAATGCTCGGGTTCAGGAAGTGGCGTATTATCTCCCGGATCCCCAGTTTGGTTCAGTAGAAAGCCGTTTCACTAAAAAACAACTGGCTAAATTATTTCCAAGACTTATAATAAACAAAGAGACAGACACGGGGGAAACCAAAATCCTGCTACAAGCATTTTTTAAGAAACTCCGCACTAAAAACTAATACTCGTCATTCTGGTAAGCTGACGACGCTTACCTTTCGTCGTCATTCTGGCTTCGTCCAGAATCTTATATCTAGACGACTCCAGAATCTTATAGATTAAAATGGATCATAGGGCAAGCCGTTTTTTTTAAGGGTATGCTAAAAGCATTGACTGGGAGCTAATAATAAGATATAATCGTCTTACTTTCTTTGAAATTTTGAAATCAAGAACATTAACTCATCTCACAAAAAGGAGGCGATGATGAGTGAAAAGAGGCCTTATTGTTTTTGCGTTTGGGGCTCCGGGGAATTTAGAGAGTAATCAAATCCTCAAAAGCATCGCTTTAGCCTTTGTTGAACAATATGCTTCAATTACCCAGATTTATACCCAAGAAGCATCAGGCATTGTTACCAAGGATTTCGAATCCATTAATTATGCGAAAAGGCACACGAATGGTCAAAACAAAGAACTGATTCTTTCCATCATTGCACAAAGCAATGCCAATAACCACCCACCGACTCTGCGTATCGCCAGATGGGCGGTAGAAAAAGCAGTTCAAGCCGGTGTTGAACACCTGATCGTTATTGCAGCAGCACCACATCTGTCCAGGTGTTTGCGTGATGTCAGGTATGCGCTAAAAGAGCATAAGCTCGATGTAGCAGCTGCTACCGAGGCGCAACCAATTTTGGATATACCCAATGATATGTGGTACTCTGTCATCTCTGATCAACCTCGTACGCGCAGCCCCTTCCAGTGGTGGTCGCGCGAGTGGATGTTATTAGCCATGCCGATGTGGCTATATGCCAAAGTGGCCGGGTGAGTATTCACCAACCTTTATCCTGATCAAAAAGACCCATTATTTTAAGGGTCTTTTTCTGTATTACGAGAAGAAAGTATAATAAGCTGGTAGTGTATGTTTTATGTATATTGCGGAGAGGTGGCCGAGTGGTTGAAGGCGCTGGTCCCGAAAACCGGTAAGGCAGCAATGCTTTCGCGAGTTCGAATCTCGCCCTCTCCGCCACGATTAATAAATTTAAATATATGGCCCCTGCCTGCCGGCAGGCAGGGAGTGGTTGAAGGCGGCGCTCTCGAAAAGCGTTATACCGGTTTCCGGTATCAGAGGTTCGAATCCTCTCGCTTCCGCCAACATGAGTATGGTTCGGCCCACATCCGCAGGCCGCCCCGCGAATGCCGGGGCGAATCTCGCCCTCACCGCCATGGTTCGACCCCAGCATACGCAGGGCAGGCAGGCACTCATTATTTAATGATTTATATTACAATTGAATAATGGCGGATTTAAATTACACGCTTAAGCGGTATCGAAGATCGAGACACATTCGGATTTGCGTGCATTCGGATGGCCGCTGCGTGGTAACTGCCCCCAAATATGTCTCTCAACTCGAAATCCTGCGGTTTGTGCGGGCTAAATCACTATGGATCAAAAAGCAACAAGATGACTGTCGGGCTCGTCCTAGGTATAACCCACCCGGCCATAATCGTCAGCATTATTTGAAGCACAAAGAAGCCGCCCGCGAGTTTATTCTGGGCCGATTAAGCGCATTGAATAAATTTTATGGATTGATCTATCATCGCGTGGCCATCCGCAATCAAAAATATTTGTGGGGAAGCTGTTCTCGGCAGGGGAATCTAAATTTTAATTATCGAGTAATGTTTTTACCTCCGCGCGTGGCAGATTATATTATTGTTCACGAGCTCTGCCATTTAAGAGAATCAAACCACTCGCCCAGGTTTTGGCAATTAGTAGCTAAAAGCATTCCTAATTATTTGGCGATGCGCAAAGACCTGCGCCATTATCAAAAGCTGCTGATGTAAAATAAAACCCAGCTGTCTTGGTAGGCGAAACTGGGTTTACAACAAAAAGAATTTGTCGATCAGATCGGATCAGGGGTGTTTATCTGCTGCGGGGGAAAAGCGTCTGTAGGTCGACTCCGAGCGCTTCGGCTAACCTTTGCTTAGTTAGCTCCATTGGTTCCGAGAGCCCGTTTTCGATGAAACTAATAGTGACCTGGCTGATGCTACTGATCCTGGCCAACTCTTCCTGTGTCATCAACTTCTTGACGCGACAAGCTTTAAGAGCATGCATCGCTATTTCTGCCGGGAAGAGTGTTTCCACGGGCACTCCGAGCGCTTCGGCTAACCTTTGCTTAGTTAGCTCCATTGGTTCCGAGAGCCCGTTTTCGATGAAACTGATCTGGACCTGGCTAATGCCACTGATCTTAGATAGCTCTTTCTGGGGCATCTTCATTTTTTTGCGGTAGTCTCGCAAGTTGTTGTTAGACGGCATAATGTGCGTCCCTCCTTTGGGGGATATGTGTGTACTATACCAGAAAACCGCTCCCAGTCAATCTTATTGCCAAAAGATTACTCTTGCTTTTATCTGTCATAGGTGTATGATAGCCCAAGTTGTGAGATTCTCTATAAGTTGGCTCTATCTTTAATCCAAGCAGTGAGTGCTAAGTGATCAGGCAGACAGACGAAAAAGAGAAGTAAAGACCGTCTTACACAGTTATATTAATCGTTACTGCATGATCAAATGAAGAAACTATTTGTAGGCAACCTATCATTCGATGCTACCGAAGAATCTTTGAGAACTTTGTTCTCCGAGGTTGGTACAGTCGAAACAGCTACTATCATTGTTGATAAAATGTCTAACCGCTCTAAAGGCTTTGGTTTCGTGGAAATGTCCACCGAAGAAGAAGCCCAAAAAGCCGTTGAGACATTAAACGGCAAAGAAGTAGATGGCCGTGCCTTAACTGTCAACGAAGCTCGTCCTATGGAAGAGCGTCCTCGCCGGGATGACCGGGGAGGTAGTGGGGGTAGTCGTGGCGGTTTTGGCGGTGGTCGTAACCGCTGGTAAACTCGTAGGTTAAATTAAAGAAAGCGCCCCGATATTACATCGGGGCGCTTTCGCATCTCATTGAAAGTCTTGTCATTATCCGGCTTGACCGGATAATCCAGAAAGGAACAGAAAAATGTTTATTTTATTGTCTGCCTGCCGGTTTACTTGCCGTTAGGCATGGCAGGCACTTCGGTCGGGGGTAACTTTGTGTTCTCGTCCTGGCCATTGGAGTTTGAGTTCTGACTGGTCGAACCTTGGAGTTTGAATGCTCTTCTCTCTAACCGACCATTGGAGGAGAAGTGTCATTTAATGAGATAAATCTTGCGGGGTGAAGCCGTTGTTTGACCCCTCACTAATTTTTATTTGTCATTCTGAGCCCGTTCGGCTTCACTCAGGGTAAACTCCGTCGAAGAATCTGAAAATTAGTGAGGGGGAGTTCGGCGATAACACCTAAAGATTTATCCATTAAATAGCTTCGACGACTGGTCGGAGCTTTTACGCCACTTTTCTGGAAAAGTGGCAAAATAATTTTGACTACTTTTCCAAAAGTGACTAAAAAGCTCCATCACTTCGCCAGACAATATTCTGATCCTGTAAACCAGGTGGGTTCCCGCAACCACAGCCCGATTAGTAAGTCATATTTTTCTGCACACAACTTGCTAATAGGACCGTGGCAATGTAGGGATCCCGTATCAGAGTTTTGTTGGGTCAAAATTGCTAGCGAATGCAATGGAGTACTTATATTTTACCATGCCTAAAACTAATCCAGTCAAGGCAAAGTCAGATACTAAACTTAAAAAAGAGGGACGCTAGAGCCAATAATCCAATTAATCAAAAATATAATCGGCTCCAGCAGCCTAAAAATAATATTGATGCCAAAAATTCGCTCTGCGAACAACATTGTTAACAAAATCATTGGCCCGATTCTTTCAAAACTGGCCCACCAATCTACTCCTCCAAAAGTTAATTTATCAACAATCAAGTAAAGTAGTTTGGAGCCATCTAATGGCGGGACGGGCAACAAATTAAAGGCGGCTAAAAATACATTTAGTGTTACGACGATCGCCAGAAAATCAAAAACATTTCCACTCGGCGCCTGACCCGTTTGAAAAATGATGATGCGTTGAGGCAAAGCGAATAATAGCGCCACTATAATATTGCTGATTGGGCCCGCCAGGGCGATCATAGTTTCGCCCCAGACGCCGTTACGCACAAAGTGGGGGTTGTAGGGGACCGGCCTACCCCAACCGAATCCGGCTATTAACAAAACTAAACTACCAACCGGGTCCAGGTGGGCCAGAGGGTTTAGGGTTAGTCGGCCGGATAGTTTGGCGGTCATATCGCCTAATCTGGTAGCTATGAGTGCATGCGAAAATTCGTGTACTGAGATAGCAATCACCAAAGCGACGATGGCGTAGACAAAAGTATCAAAATGAGAAATAAGGCCTAGGAGCATAAAATTATAGTTGCTAATGAGATGGTTATCTGATAAGCTGTGGAGGTTAAATTAACTGTACGCATATGAGCCAAATTTGTCAGGTCTGCGGTAAGGGTAGTCAAACCGGACACAATGTTAGCCATTCGAAACGACACACGCCCCATACTTGGAAGCCGAATTTAGGGAAGATTACATTAAAGTTGGCTGGTGGTAAAAAGACTGTCGTGCTATGTACTCGGTGTCGGAAAACTTTATCAAAGCCCGTAGTCACCAAAAAGAAAAAGAGCTAATCGTAGCTCTTTTTACTATAACCAACTAATTTAGTTTCTCCAACAAAACAGTTGGAGTAATTGGTATAATATGAATTAGTATTTGTCATTCTGAGCGGAATGAAATGGAGTCGAAGAATCTTGAGATTCCTCGACCGTACTCGGAATGACACATGGGAAAATGCGGGTGTGGTTCAATGGTACCTGCCTGCCGGCAGGCAGGGAATGTAGCCTTCTCTCTGACCCTCCGTAGCAATTTTGCAGGTATAGTTTAGTGGTAAAATGCGACCTTCCCAAGGTTGAGTCGCCGGTCCGATTCCGGTTACCTGCTCCATAAGCAAAATTGCGAAGGATGGGCCAAGGCTTATTCATCAGCCATGAGTTCGCCCCGGCATTCGCCCCGGCATCCGCGGGGCAAGACGGGGCGCCATGAAAGTTTAGGGCGATTCTCCTCACCCGCTCCAAGAAAGTTATAATAAATAAAGGCGGGGTGTGGCCTAGTGGCTTAAGGCGCACGTCTAGGGGGCGTGAGATCGCGAGTTCAAATCTCGCCACCCCGACCATTGAAAAAGATAGATAACCACCATAGACACGAGTGATTTTCACAAGGGTCTATTTTGCGATACAATAAGAGGTCTTTACACATTGACATCTATCATTTTGTTACAAAGGAGGGCATTCCAGATGCCTACTCTCAAACTCATTAGTTTGTTGTATCTTCATAAAGATCGAAAAAGTTTCATTGCTAAACTGAACGGGTTGTTGAAGAAGGCTGTCGGACAGCTGCTGATTGTTAGCAAGTACGAACACCGCCAGACCGTATGCCATTTTACATGGGGGGAGTACGAATATCAGTTGGCCGGAGTTAAACTTTTTATTATTCCGCCCGACTGCACGGTCAGAAAAACAAAGAAGGGGTTGGAGTTCAAAGACTCTCAAAGCATTCTTCGCTATGCCATGATACCGCCTGATCGGCTGCGGAAGTTTAAGAGACGACTTAATGGCCCTCTGGATTTAAGCAGAGAAGATTATTTTGATTGCCAGGCTGACAAAATTATCATAGGCAATGAGGATGTCGATCTTTGGTTGATCAGCAACAGCGAGTGCGCGATAGATTTCTATGATGCGCTGGGCTACCTAGGCCTGTCAGACGACCAGCTCACAGAAATGCTACCATATTTCTTTGGAATCGTGTATCCTTCTGCTGTTCATTTGCAGCAAGAGATCAGCAAGATCACCGGTAGACGCTAATTAATTGTACCCTACAAAAAAGCGCCACTTGGTTTAGTGGCGCTTTTTTATTATTCCAGAGCCGATTTGGTATATTAGATATGTTGTCTTGCGCCGGAGTAACTCAGTGGTAGAGTAGCTGTTTCGTAAACAGCAAGTCGCGGGTTCAAGTCCCGCCTCCGGCTCCAGTCATATCTCGTCATCTTAAAATACCTCTCGTCATCCCGGACCGGATTGCCAGAGGCAAATCAGGATCCGGGATCCCTGCCTACCATGCCCTCACGGTCTTCGACTCCGACCTTTCGGCCACGAGCTCGTGGCCGAGTGGGGCTTAGACTCGAGGAGCAGGTAAACCGGCGGCAGGCAGACAAGAAAGCAAACAAAAAACAGCAATCGTCATCCTGACCCTCTCCCCGTCATCCTGAACTTGATTCATGATCTCATCCGAGATAGGATAAGATTCTGAAATAAATCCAGAATGAAAACCCAATGAATAAATACATTCTTTATACAGATGGGGGAGCCAGAGGCAACCCGGGGCCGGCGGCGGCCGGAGTGGTAATTTATGATGCCAAATTAAAAGAGATAGATAAATTTGCCCATTATTTGGGAGTAGCCACCAACAACCAAGCGGAATACCAGGCGCTGATTTTGGGATTAGGTCGGATTCAAAAACTGGTGGGCGATAGCCACAAACTGGCCGAGACCCCGGTGGAAGTATTTATGGACAGCGAATTAATCGTGAAACAACTCTCCGGTGAATATAGAGTAAAGAATAAAGATTTAAAACCTCTGTTCGCTAAAGTCGAGGAACTGGCCGCCGAATTCGCATCGGTCAAATTTAAACATATCTTCCGCGACAAAAACACCCTCGCCGACAAACTCCTCAACATGGAGTTAGATAAACACTAGCCGGAAATAATCACAGCAGATATCCAAAGAAAGCGGCATTTGGTTATGTAAATACGCTATAGCGTATTTACATAACCATTGATTAACTGATAAGACAATGCCGATCCTGATTAATATAAGCAACTAATTTAATCAGATCAGAGTTTGATAAACTTGCCTTCTATTAAATCAATATATGGCCAGATCTCAAACAGATGAGCTAAAAAATCTATTTCTTCCCGACAGGGGTATTTACTGATCCAAACGCTGTCCTGAATGCGCTCAAATTCTAAATCAATCAGTTTCCGGCGAAATGTATCTCGATGTTTTTTAATCCTTTCTGGAATATCAAACACCACTATGCGCCATTGGCCATCCCATTTATTCGGCTTTTTTAATTGCATATTGTCTATCTGATATGATAAAACTTTCCGTTTCCCTTCCTTAGTTAGCGATATTTTGATTTGTCCATTTTGTTCCCCAATCATAATCAACCCTTGTTGATTTAATTCCCTAAACTTATTTTGTAAATAACTAGGTTTCAAAGTATTTTTCTTGTACTTCTTTTTCAATAGAGGAGCTAAAACTCCTATGGCTCCCGGGGCTATGGCAGTTATTAATAAAATGCCACCTACGCCGGCGATGCCCAACAAAATATCTCGAGTCAAATTTAATTTTTCTTGCATGTGGCTATCCATTTTTATTGACAGTATTTTTTAGTAATTATGAACATCTTTTTTATCGTAGCAGATTAATGGTGAGATAGCTATGTATTTACGCTATAGCGTAAGTACATAGCTATTAGGAGAGAGGCGCGATGGGTTAGTGAGCGATAATAAAGACCACAAGAATGAGGGAGGCGGCGCGAAGCGCCGCCTCCCTCTGTTAGTTATTTCCTTGTGTCCATATCTTCTGTTGGGATATGAAAAAACGCTATAGCGTAGAGTGGTGCGCTGGGTTGGGATTGGGCTGGGATTTGTTTTGGTTTTGATTATCCGGGCAATACGAAAAGACGGCCAATTAAGGCCGTCGTGTTTTTGTTGGAATAAAGTACAAATTTACAGGTCAAAAGGGGTCAGTTCCCTCTGTCTCTGTCTTGTCTGTGCTGGCCTTCTCAAGGCACGGTTAACACATCCATGCGCTCAATGGAGATTCCTAGCTGAGGATCCCTCACTTTGATGTTGAACAATATCGTCCCGGAGTAGCCCTGTATGTACGCAGGAGTCCAACTGTAACAAATGCCATCTTTGAATTCTAGAAGTGGACTCACATAGCTCATTACTGTCCCTGTCTCCAACCATATTTCTTTCAAACGGATCTTTGTGCTTCCCATGTTGTATATGAATATCATTTCTGGTTGGTAATCAGTTACAACATTGTTTAGGTAGTCGTATGCTGCAATTACAAACTCAAAATCTTGGCCAACAGGGATTGTGTCGGGGGCGATTATCGCGAGGTGGTCAAGATTACCATGGGATAATACTTTTAAGGGCATACTGGTGGCTCGGCTCTGTGGTGTAGGAAATTGAATGGAATATCCATCGGCTCTGACCTGCAAAGTAAAGGTGTTCATCCCAGCAGGAATTTTCCAATTCAATTTGGTCAATTTGGATTTGCCGATTAGTAACCATGATTTGCCACCATCAATCGAATAATCTATGCGATATTCATTGATGCGCGGGATGAAGTCCCACATTATAACGACCGGTTCGTTGGAAATCAACTCTCCGTCACCATCATCGGAGATAAAGATCTGACCGGCATTTAGTGGCGGGGCAATAGGCCCATCATTGCTACAACCGAATGTGGTAATGGTTGCCAGGCAGAGCCCGGCAAAAAGAAACATTATGCTTCGAAGCATTTCGATTGCCTCCTTGGGCGTAGCCAAGGCAGAGTTGGACTCTGCCTGGCTTGGTTTTACTCGCGCTCTCGTTTAGATTTGAGCACGGCAGCCCAATCAGCACCTGTGGTGCTGATGATGATTCAATGTCACCAATGAACCAATGTACACCAATGGGGAGGGCTGAACAGGATGCCGGGCTCAAAGGGAGACGGGGAGGAGAGCCTGAATCCGAACTTGGCCTTCGGCCAGTCGGTCCAGGATGACGGAAAGAGTAGGAATGACGATTGATATTTCAAGGGGCGGAATTTCTGACTAAATATTATAACAGAATTATGCATAAGTCAAGAGTTTTTTGGCTCTGGGAGCGGGAAGTTTAATTATACAATCCCCTCCTCACCTCCCCTTGGCAGGGGAGGTATATGTGGAATAGCTCTGAGTGTTGACATAACTGTGTTTTTGGAGTATAATAATATAATACTTTTATATATATGTGTAGGGGTGAGAGATTGAAGAATAGAGAATAGAGAATAGAGAATAGAGATCAGACAATAAAAACAAGAGAATAGGGATTAGAGGTTAGGGGAAAATGAAAAACAAAATCAATAGAAAAAAGACAATTTATACGATTCTGGATGCGCTCCGATATAAGATTCTGGACGAAGCCAGAATGACGACGAAAGGTAAGCGTCGTCAGCTTACCAGAATGACCCGTCTTCGCCTTTGGCTTCGCCGGGCTTCGCGGAAAGAAGGGTATGGGTTCCGGATCCAGTCCGGAATGACAGACAGAATGAAAAGGGTATTGTCGGTTTTGGTGACATTGGTTTTGATAGTGCAGGTGGTGTTGCCGGGAGGGTTGTTTAAATTTGCGGTGGATCAAGCTCATGCCGCGATTACCATAACGGTTGTTCTGCCTGATCCCACCAGCGATTGGGATATTGGCGATTCTAATTTGATCCGCTGGACAACCGATGTGACTTTTCCCGATCTCCCGCCGGCCTATTTTAAACTGTACTATTCTGAAAATAGCGGGAGCAGTTGGGTTTCCCCCGCCATAGATGATTATGAGGCCTACACCGGTTCGCCCCAAACATATAACTGGGAAATTCCGGTAGTGAATGGAGCGGGGGAAAGCGACTTCCAAGTCAAGGTGGAAGGGTATGATAGTGGAGATGCTTTGGTGGCGAGTGATGCCAGTGATGATTTTACGATTGATTATGGGCCAGCGGATAGTTTTGTAGTGGACTTACCTAGTGAAACTGCTGTGAATTTATATACAACAATGACTATCACAGCGAAGGATCAATACGGCAATACAATTATCAATTACAGTTTTGACAGTATGACGCTAAATAATAGTGGTTCGCCGGCCTGGACAACTAACGGCACAGTTGTTCCTAGCCCGAATACTGTAAATGGAGGTGGTTCCACGGTGTATAGCAATGTAACATGGAATAGTGGAGTAACAACCGCATTTAACCCGATTACTTTTGGAACGGTTGGCACAGGAGGCGTAAGTGTGACGGCTCCTGCGCTTGGTTCCGATGTAATTACAATAATAGCTGATGCTGTTTATATAGATGCGCCAACTTCGGCCAGCAGTTTTATTATTGGTTCGTCCGGTAACAGCATTACATTTAGAGCTGGGGGTGAGACAACCATCGATCATTTGGATTTGGATTATGCGCCGGACGGGTCAACTTGGACCAGCATTACAACTGATTTGGCACCAGCCACAATGCCACAGACCTACTCGTGGACCATTCCCGATGGTACGCCTGGCGCCACTTGGAAAGTGAGAGTTAAGTCTTATGATGTCTCGGATGCTTTAATTGCAACTGGCACATCATATGCGTTTACGGTTAGCTACGGGGATCTGGCGAGTTTTACGGTGGAGGCGCCAGTTTCCGCTACGGTAAATAAATTTTTCTCGCTAACAGTAACCGCCAAAGACACTTACGGCAATACCATCACCACTTTCAGTAGCGCCACAGCAATCGGGGCTACGCCCGGAACCATTTCGCCTGTGACGATCGGCAATGGCGGCGATACAGGTACTTGGTCTAACGGCGTGGTTACTTACGATAGTTTTGCCATCACCGCGCCGGGTCAGCAAATTATTACTGCCACTTATAGTGGCGCCACCGGGCAAGATACCATGGTTATTACTGGTGGGGGTAGCAGTATCACGGGTTGTTATTATAAAGATATCACTGCGCCCGCTTCCAATGTGGTGGGGATTTTAGATGCCAATAATAATATCATTCCGATGCCAGCCACCACTTACAAAGGCCCCATCACGGTGGTAGTGGAGGCCCAAGACCCGTATATGGATATCTCTGCTGATGGTTGTCCTTTGGGCGTCGGGGTAGACACGGCGGAACTGCACTTACGCCGAGGCGCCAATGCTTGGGAATCCAAAGGCAACGGGACTTACTTTATGCCCGGAGGGGGCAAGCGCAATGGTTACGATTATTATAAATGGACTTTGGATATTCCAGACAGCACTTATCAAGTGTGGTATTTCTATTCCATCGCCGTGGACTACGATGATAACACCGAGGAAGCGCCGGGCACACCCGGCTATGATGCGCTGACCATTATCAATACGGTGGGGCCATATCTCTCGGCCTCCAATCCTATTCATCAGCAAACCAATGTGGCGATTAACGCGCCCATTATCTTAACCTTTAGTCAGCCGATGGATAGAATCTCTACTCAAGCCGCATTAAAAATTACTCGTGTGGATGGTTTAGCGGTACCAGATCTACGGTTAACCTATAGTTGGGCCAATAGCGACAAAACCCTGACCATCGGACATACTACCACATTTCTGTATAACATTAATTACAAAGTTACAATTGACCCCACCATTGCGACAAATAAAAATGGGATTTATTTAATTACTTCCGACCCTAATGCTAATCCCAACCCATTTACTTTTACTACCGCCCTGGCGCCGGTTCCTAATCAACCATATTTAGCTACTTCCTCTAAAGTGGTGAATATGTTGGTGGCCTCTCCGGGGGCAACGCCTTTGTACACGATCGTGTTGCGCAATACCGGTACGGCCAATGCCAATGTAGTTTTCCGTGACCCTATCCCTACTAATACGGTATATGACAATTTAGTTACCAATGCCACTTACGATGCAGCCACTAATGCTATTGTTTGGAGCGGACGCATAAACCGCAATGGCACTCGGACGATCACTTTTAGAGTCAAGATTAATAGCCCCTTGGCTAATGGTCTGGAAATTGTGAATACTGCTTACATCAACGATGGGGTGAATCCGGAAATTCAAAAGTATGCCATAACGGTGATTGCCGCTATCCCCAGTTCGAAAGTCATTGGTATTATCGATAGAAATGGAGTGTTTATCCCCGTTTCTCTACCGGCCACCCCGATCAATGTTTACTTTTCGCCGCTAACTGTGGTTGCCGAGGTGCAAAATGACGCTTCGGTGGCCAGCACGGATCTGTGGTATCGCACCTCGGCTACGGGGAGCGTGTGGACTAATTATGGGGCAGGAGTGAAATTAAAAGATAATCTCGATGGCTCTGCCCAGTATAAATGGGATATGAATATTAGTAATCAAAATCTGACTTATTATTTCTATACTAGAGCCAGTGACGGAGCTGGGAATGTAGAGGGGTTACCACCCACTCCCGGATACGATATGCAGATCTATGCCTATACCATTCAGCCGTATATCACTGCTATCTATCCAGTGGCGAACGCTCAGAATGTCGGTATAACCGCCTATATTCAAACTTCGTTCAGCCAAATCATGAATACCACTTCGGTGCAAAACGCCATTAGCGTGACTAAGGCGGATGGCACGCCGCTACCCCCTGAACTTATTTTTGCCTATACTTGGTACAACAATAATCGGACCGTTCGCTTAACTCACTTGGTTCCGTTTGATTATATTACTCAATATAAAGTAGTGATCGATCCCGCTGTGGCCGTTAGTGCCAACGGCGTACCGATAAATATCACCAATCCTTTAGCCAAACCCAACGAGTGGCTGTTTACTACTGCCAAACAACAAGTGCCGAACATTACTACCTCGGTCAAGAATGTGAACAAGGATCAAACCGATCCCGGCGATATCTTGCTCTATACCGTGGTGGTGGACAACGAAAAAGGCGGGGTATCCGCTACGGTGACAGTTACCGACCCAATTCCTGTCAACACAACTTATGCCAATTACGCTTCCGGCGGGTTTGTTTATCAACCCATTAACAATCGGATGTATTGGCGAGGGACAGTGCCAGCTGGGCTTAAACAAACTATGCAGTTCCAGGTCAAAATAAATTCACCATTGGATAACGGCACCGTCATTACCAATATAGCGACGATGAAAGACCAAACTAACCCGGCGATCGATCGGATTACCACAACCTTGATCGGGTCGGCGCCGGATTGGATCCAATCTACCCGGACAGTAGTAGTGGATAATGTAGAGCGTCCTAATGGTCCCGCTTTGCCTGGTGATACGCTGATCTATACGGTGACAGCTTGGAACACCGGCAATATGGACGCCAATAATGTGATAATTACCGATACTTTGCCCGCCAATGCTGCTTTTGATCCAACGAGTGCAGACCCCAATGGGTTTGTGTATGATCCTGTTACCAATACTTTGCAGTGGTCGGGAGATATTCTCGCCAAGAAGTTAGTCGGGTTATCTTACAAGGTTGTTTTAGATACGAACCCCAAGCTGTTCGCTCCTCCGAATAATCAGGCCTTTAGCCAGACCACGATCGATGACGGCCTAATGGAGTATGTAATGAATAACATAATGATGATCGATGTGCCGGAAGACCCAACCGAACCGCCAATTGGCGGAAGAAAACCGCGCACTAATCAAGCGCCGTATATCACCGACCAAATTCAACCCGGTAGCAATGCCAAAAGTGTTAAGTTATACAGCAAAATTGTGGTGCCGTTTTCGGAACCGATGGATACTGCTTCGGTAGTTTACGAAACCTACATCGGCCTCCGCAAAATCGATACCAGTAAGTGGTTGGCGGAATGGGATAGCGATGTGGCTGTACTAACATTAACTCCGGATAAACCATTAGAATCCGGTGAAACCTATTCGATTAATATTCCAGAAGGCAACGATACCGAAGGGCTGGCGTTAATTATTGATGGGCCGGTGCCGAATAACACCTGGTCATTTACCACCGTGCGGCCGGCGCTCTACTTTAGCTCGCCGGAAGGACCGGTCTCATTGTTAATTGGCACCGTGCGAGGGCCGATCACGATCACTTTAGCTGATTGGATTAACTTTACCACCAAAGATGATCAACCTCGCCAATATGCCCCTTATGCGGTCGAAAAAGATAATCTAATTTTGAACTTAGAAACCACCAGCGCCACCGGTCGGTTTGGGGCAGCTAATGGTGGAGAATTCTACACCAAAGAATGGGGCCCCTGGTACAACAAGCCATCCGGCGGCCCTTACTTAACTATTCCCGTTGGTCAATCTAATGCCCAATTTTATTACACCGAGAGCGTGGTGGGTTATGCATCGATGACGGCGGCCGATTTAAGCCAAGGTTATGCGATCGTGGATACTCCCGGCAAGCCGGTGATCGCCTCCACCAATGAATTGGTGGATGACCAAATCTACTTTGAATCCGACCCGCAAAGCATTCCGGTAGGCGATGTCAGCAACCCGATTATTTTCGGGGTAATGAGCAGGGAGGATAATGTTTGGTTAGAGGCAGGCCGAGCCTTCCTCTTATCCAGCAGTTCTTCTACCGGCAGTTTCTATACTTCTGATAAACGGCCGATCGATAAGACCGTGACTATGCCGACCAACTTGGGCAGCCAAACTTTTTATGTCCACTATATTCCGTCCGAACGCTTGACAGAAACGATTTATTACCAAGATAGTTTGCCGGGCACATATATGCTGACTGTTGCCGATGCCGGTGAATTGGGTATTAGCGCCGTGGGTGATTTGAATATAGCTGCCGTTTATTCCGATCGGGTGGCCAAGAGCGCTGGCCAAAATATCACTATCTTGCCGCTGGAAACTCAAGAGCTGGATGAGATCATCGATGAATTAATTGAAATTGAAGACGACACTGGGCGCAAGTTGGCGCGGGTAGAAATCAATCCCGACGACATCGTAATTTTGCCGGGCGGGGTTAAGGTATTCGGTGCCAAAGCCTACGATACTTTAGGCAAGGAGATCAAAGAAGTTCGGTTCAGTTGGTATATTATTGCCGGCGGTGGTACTATTATGCGCCATGGTTTGGCGGAAGATAATCACCAAAGCCGATTTAGTGCCGGGCGGATTGCGGGTGTTTATCGCGACACGGTTTTAGTGGCGACTTATTACAATCACGATATTATGACTGATTTAGCTACAGTCAGAGTGGCCAGAACGATTACTTATGGTGCGCCGGGTACCTTGCCTTCGACTGGTTTGAACGGCATCCAGTGGGTCTTTATGGTGCTGACTTTGTTGGCAGCGGTGGCGCTGGCGGCAGTAGAGCATTACGAAAAAACCTATCTGGCCCAGTCCCACAAATAGTATCAAGTGTCAGGCATCCAATATCAGGTTCCCCTCCTGCCAGAGGAGGGGTTAGGGGAGGAGTGTATAAAATAATCTATACAGTCCCCACCTCGCCTCCCCTTCGCAGGGGAGGAACTATTAAAGTCCCCCTCCTGCCCGAGGAGGGGTAGGGGGAGGAGGGAGTGAATGATAAAATTCTTATTTCACATACAGGTGGATTTTGTTTTTGGAGGCAGTCGGTTGCAGGGTAGGCATAACAAAAGCGTTGGTAATAATCCGAGCTCCTGGTTTGAGCTTGGGCCAAAGTCTTTTTTCTGCCCTCTGCATCAAGCTGGGGATAAGAAAAATAAATACTACATCCGCCTCGTGCAAAGGTGCTGACCATAAGTTGGCCCAGCGAATGTCAGAGCTTTTGCCTAAGCGCAATTTAGATAAATACCACATCACCGGATTAAGTTCCCAGCCGGATACTTCGGCGCTATATTGATCCCGAGCAATTTGCAAAACTCGACCATCCCCGCAGCCAAGATCAAAAATTCTCTCGCTGGGTTTAATTTGGGCAAGATCGAACAAATCTTTTAGCGACTCGGCTTTAGTGGGCAGGGGAGGGACGCGCAAAAACACCATCAGCAAGCCTAACAGCCAAATCAAAAATACGATACCCCAAAATATCCACTGCCATATCTCCATAATTATAGTTTAGCAGTATTGTTACTGGACGGTTATGCGAATATTAAAACAGATCCGTAATCGGATCCGTTTTTTGTGGGGTAGATCTGCAGGCGAACTAAGTTATTGTCCTGCCCTAAGATCATTGCGAAACAGTTCGGGGTCAAACAGATATCCTGCTGTTAAAAGGAACTGTTTACACCAGGTGCTGTTGGGATGGATATCCTTGCGCCGGAATGACCGCGCTTCTAACCGGAAGTTTTTGGGCATGGACATCCTCGCGTAGAATAGCAGCATCTCTACTTTCTGGCGTCTCAGCATATCACAAACAAACATAATGTGCGGGCTAAGTTTGCGCCATTGGCCGATGGTTTCCTTTATGACCTTAGCTTTACTAGGGTTCTCTTTCACGGCCTCAAGTAGTTCTTCGGCGGTGAAGTAATTTGGGTTGCCCCGAATAAAATTGCCAGTAAAGATAATGTTCTGAGCGGTATTGCAGCTTTTTTCTTCCAGCAGGACCGGGAAAAGGCCAGGATATAATCCATGCTCTCTTGCCAAGACCCAGAAGTATTCTTCCGTGGTAGCCGCCTCTGATTCCAAAGGGAAATCCGGGTTAGTAAACCCGCCGCAGAACACAACGCCGGACAGCCTGCCGCTGGTGTGCATCTTCACAATACAATCGATACAACTGTAGAGATAGTTGGTTAGGCCTTCTATCTCGATCTTTGACCGATTGTAGCCGCGCCCACAAAGCCCGTAGCACATAATTGCTACTGTAATTTGGTTTAACAAGGAACATCACCTCCAGGATAAGTATTCAGACTCCTTTGTGATGACAATAATATACTCCTATGGCACAAAATCTGCAACTATTGCAATTTGCCTTTGCTGGCGGTCTGGCTCGAACCTCTTCGGGAGTTTGTGAACTCGCTCTGGGAGCGGAATATGCGCGAAGCGGGAGATGATCTCTTGAAGCTCCGCGACTTCTTCGCGGAGGGTGGCTCGAACCTCCGTCTTGAATCGCGTAAAGTGCTCTGGGACTGGCTTAAACCACACGCGCTCCTTGCGGAGCGCGGATTAAATTCCGACTGGTGGTGCATTCTGGATGAAGTAGGAACTTACTTGAGAGAGAACAGATTAAATTTTGATATGAGAAAAGCCCCTTGCGGAGCTCTCATTTTAGCTGAATGAACATAGGTTACGCTACTTTTGATAGCACATTGATAACCGTTGCTGCAGTTACCAGGGGCTTACCAAAATCAGCGTTGATGTGCTGAACCTCCCTGGGATCATACGCATCCGGATAAGGAACGCTCAAGACAAGGTATGGTCGCCAGGATCCGTCTGGTCGTTGAGTATTGAGAAGTTGCTGGATCAAAAGTTTGATCACGGACTCATAGAGCTGACTATCCCACAATAACGCTGCCTCAAGCGCCATTGCTGTGACAAAAGGATTGTTTATAACTTCCCAATCCAATTGTTCGGGGTCTGCAGATAATGGCGGCGGAGGTAATTTGGATAAAGATATACCAGACTGCATTACTAACCCAGCCGCCACTATTGGACGGTGATGCCAGTAAGCGCAATATCCCCTTGTTAACAAGTGGTTCATTATCGCTTCATCTGTTAGCGCTACCATGCCCTGGTAACCCAACTCGCTTACCAGTTGTCTCACATTAGTAGCGATTTCCAAATGAGGACTTGTCCACCCATATGTTGCGATGCCTGGATTGAGTTTGCACGCGTCTTCGGGAGTATAGGTAGAAAACCCTCCCTTTTCATAGAGATGCAGAAACACGCTGGGATTTAAAACATCTGCTAACTGTTCCTTGAGAAATTGCATTGCCTCCAGCGTAGAATCAAAGTCAGGGACAGTTAGAGAATTGTAACCCCAACCCAACTGATAATCTGGGTGTGGTTTACGATTTCCCATTAGAAAATTGCGAGCTTTCACTAACTCTCGGCAATCACTGGAGATGGGGATCCTATTCCCTACAAACGCTGTTGTCCAAGAAGTAGATGAACCGTGGCGAAAACCAAAGTCCGCACGCCAGCTACCATCAACTTCTTGTTGGGACAAAATCCAATCTATCCCTTTTGAGATAGCTGTGTGAAGATTTGTCATCACTTGGCTCCTTATGTCAAAGTGTTTTGATAGCCCACTATACCATAAAATCAGCTCTGGTAAAGAGTTTTTATAGGGAAAAGGGGACGCTTCTCTTTTGACCTGATTTTTAGCTATTGTCCAACGGCTCATGGATGAGCCGTTGAATTAATTGGGGGGAATCCCTCCTGCGCTTAATCTCATCGCAAGTAGGTCATTAGCCTCCCTGTCCGTCCGAAGCTTTATGCGAAGGAGGATTGCGATATAGATTGCGCTACGGACGGGCAGGCGCACCCCTGGGGTGCTCATCCACCACCCAGATTAACAATGATTCAACAAATCTCACCAAGAATGGTGAGCTTGTCGAATCATGGTGGAGCTGGGGGGATTTGCACCCCCGTCCAGAGAATAATTTCCAAGAGTCGCTACATGTTTAGTCGGTTTATTAGTTTTCATCCGCCACTCATAAGCCAACAAAGGCAATGGCAAATTAAGTC
>Ga0209210_1000226_pt1 | contig 64096 bp, 60 predicted proteins | sample RifGroA1_FD_183991 | JGI IMG/M metagenome (GOLD analysis project Ga0209210, IMG submission 183991) | Contaminated groundwater microbial communities from Rifle, Colorado, USA - Rifle Groundwater A1 (SPAdes) (version 2) | ecosystem: Environmental > Aquatic > Deep subsurface > Groundwater >...
AATCTGGACCCCGGCAATGCCGGTGATAAACTGCCTTTCGGGCATGAGTGGTTCCTTTCGCTAAAATTAAGTGTAAGCAACTCAATTCTAGCAAAATCGCTCATGCCCCCTGTTTTGACGGAGAGCCTCAGCTATCAGCTCAAATCTTGAAATGACTCCGGAAGAACGGATCGAAGCGCACGAAAACGCACGACAACTCATGGCGGATTTGAGCGCTGCGGGAAAGGAGCTGCGTGCAGCAGAATCTCAAGACACTCCTAGATCTGCATCCCGTACATCGGATGAACCCTAGGGCGCTGCATTCGTTTCTCGAATATCCGAGTGAAATTCGGGGCACAAACAATATCTTTTTAAAGTCAGATTTGGGCGTGCTCGACATTCTTCAGAAGCACCGCCCGCGGGGGATTTTTCTGAAATCAAAAGCAGATCAGTCGAGATCGCTCTTTATGGACATAAGTGCCGCGTCATCTCAGTTGATGATCTGATCACTATCAAAGAATCGATGAATCGCCCAAAGGACCAGCAAGCAGTGCAGGAACTGAAAATAATCCGGAAAAGCACCCAATCGTAAAACCTTCAAGTGTCAGATTTAAAAAATTCATTCAAGCCGGCTTTAGGAATTCGCTAAAACCTCCGAAAAGTACTTGGGATACCATGTCCACGAAGATACTAGTAAAATACCTTCTCGCTTCGCTTCTGGGTCCTCTTGGGACTGCGGCGCTAGTGTCTATTTTCTCCGCGGCGGCCTTGGCGGACGGATGTCCGGAAGCATTAAAACGCGTGCTCATCTCCAATGTAGAACCACCGACGGTCCTCCTTCAGGCACGCTCGATCGTTTCCAGACAAGAAGCTCTCATTGACCGCCTTTATCCCACGACGGGTTTTCTGGGCCGCGAGCAGTATCTGTCTGCCGTCAAGAAGGCCAACGACCCCACGATGAACTTCTTGGTCGAAATGCTCCAAAAGGAGGATGTCGAGATTGTGATCCACAGGGCCTCGCGCAATCGGCAGAGAATTCTCGAATCCGGTTTCAAGAACCAACATGAGGTCCTCACCTCGCGGGGGCATCTTGATATCGATGACCGGAATCTCGCCGAGGCTGGACTCCTGGGAGAGGCACTGGAAAATTACGGTGCCAGGCCTTCCGCACTCAAACCCAAATCCGCCTACCTTCGCCCCAACGCCGCAAGCAAACTGTCGCAGGAGTCCGCCGTCGGCTCCACGGACTGGTACGGGGATGACGGCTGGATCCTGGATATCGACAAGATTCGCGATCGTATCACCTGGACGCCGACGGATTCCTTCAACAGATTCAAGTCCAATACCGACATCATCGGCAAGGGGAATCCAGCGCCGCTTCGTGCGCCGAACGCTTGGGATCAGATCTTCCTGCCCTGGCGGGACCGCGAGCTCCTGGCTCCGTATTTACACCCCGGAGCCCTGCGCCGGCCGTTGCAGGACACAACCAAGGCAGGCGATTTTGGTGTTTGGCTCGAGTCCGTTTCGACCGGGTATCACCCTCCTGTTTCCCTCAAACGGTCTTGGCGAGATGACGGGAGCGCCTATGTCGAAGTCCAGCTTTGGGGCGCAGGGGACCCCCTGGATATCGTAAAGGCTTTTGAGTACCGGATGGAGGAGCCCGATCCAAAATTTCTTTCCGAACTGAAAAGACGTGGCATTAAAGTGTACGATCGGCGAAATTTTCGCACGAGCAACGGCGATTATTTAAAGGAAAGCGGCGCGTTCAAGGACCTGCCTAAGAATTGATTCTCGCGGAAGAACGGATCGAAGCGCACGAGAACGCACGACAACTCATGGCGGATTTGCGGCTGCCGTTCACGGCTAGGCTGTGCCGCTATTACTGAAACATAAGTCACAAATTGCGAGAAGTTCTGAAAGAGCTCTATCAATTGATTCGAAGATTTTAAAATATTTATTTATGCCAAAACCCGATTCTGCCGAAGTGATTATGGGACTATGCGCCTTTTAAATACCCTTATCCTATCTTGCGCTCTCAGCATCGGATCCTTCGGGGTAGCACACGCGGTTCCTGGCGCCCAGGCCGAAGCACCAGGCAAGGTGCTGAGACTCTGGGGCACAGTGGCCAGCGCCGGGCACTCCGTGATTGCGACCTGTCTGGAAATTTCGCTCGACTCGATAGAGCCGGCAGAACCCAAGGAAGTTCCTATTTCCGTCTGCCTCGGGGAACTTCCAGTACATTATGCCTGGAAGACGAATACGGATAAGGTCTGCGCCGCCTACACACAAGAAAACGTCTATATCCAGGACGCGGACAAAAAGAATTGCTCCATCCAGAAGGCACGCAAATCCAACTGTGCGACCTGCGGGACGGGGACCGGGCTTGAGAATCATGGTCTCAAAAATCTTTCCGAGCGAATTCTTTTGGCTGATGAGGGCGGCGGGACAAGCGGTGGGGGCGATAAGGATGGTTTGGCTGCAGCGACTCGTACCCTTTCGGCGGTGACCAAAGCAATCAAACTCTCCTCGAAGATTTACACGGAAGACCATAAAAACAAGCTCGCCAACATCGCCGATAAACTGAGAGTCGTGGTCGTGGATCGCGAACTCTCCGTACAGACAGGCAAAGAGATCCAAAACAGCACCGCGGCAAGTCTCTGGAAGGAGAACACCCCTGTAGCCCTTCTGCAGCGTTCGAGCTGGAACGGCATCGAGAAGGCAATCGACCGCGAGGCTTTGCTTCACCATGAACTGTGTGTATTGGCCGGTATCGAATCGACCGGCGACTATCGGCAGACAAACAAGTACAAGGAGTTCCGACAGAATAGCTGGAAATTTCGCGGCCAAATGACTCAGATCTGTTCCGTCTCGCTCTTCAAGGCCACAAAAACCCCTTCAGGCAAGGTCATACCGGGAGAACCCGCGGGAAATGCCGCAATTGTCATGGATTGGATGGGCGTGAAAAGCGGGGCAGCCAAACTCGGAAACATCAGTAAAAAGCGGGATATCAAAGTCACCTACGTTATCAGTTCGAGCGGCTACTTGCGGTTGAAGATCGTTGAAGCTGACCGGGACGATAAAGTGCGTTTCGTTGTTTTAAGTAATGCAAAAACTCTTCTGGAAGAGTCAGTTTTGATCGATCCCTACGGTGATGAACTTTATCCTGGCACGGGAACAAAAAACGTCATGTTCGGGGATCATTTCCTCAACGTCGCTTGTACGAGCGAATGAGTTTCAGATCCTATTTTCCGACCTCGTAAAAATCCAGGGACATGCTGTAGACTGCTTCGTCGCCGGACTCCTTGAGGATCGGCTCGGTTTTTTGGATCATATCAAGAATAAGAGCCTTGACCCGGTCCGCGTCTTTTCTGGAAACGCTGAGCACCAACGAGTAACGAAGGTCGTCGGTCTTGGGATTCGATAAGGAGTCCAGGGCACGGAGCCGCCAATTCGCATGGTGTCGGGCAACTAGAGGGGAATCCGCCGGAATGTGCATGCGCACACTGCCCGAACGGTAACCCTTGTCGCCGTTTTCCGCGAGTCCGTTTGTCACGAAAAAATGGAGGATCTTTTTTGTCTGCGCAAGAGAAATGTCGAGATAAGACGCGATCGCCTGGGCAGTATTCAGGCGGGCGTTGAGCAGGCACATGTGGACTGCCGTATAAGCCCAGTGACTGTAGTACTCCAGTTGCTGTTCCAACCCCATCGTCTGTTCAACTCTGACACGCTCGCGAATTTCCATCCGCTTCTTGAGTTGGAGATTGATCTTTTGCTCGAAGAAAGACCGCACCTTCGATGATCCCGCGCGCGTTGCTGAATGAAGGAGTAGGAAATACTCCAATTCCCCCGGCGTCATGTTGAGGAACTCACCGGTTGCATAGGCGTGCTCCGCACTAAAGTGCGCTCGCTTGTTCAGTACCAGAGAAACGAAGCTCAATTCGCAGTGAAGGTACTCTGCCAGGCCGGAGCGGCCGCCTCGGCCTGGGCCCTTTGCGGGGAGCTGAGAGGCCAAGAAATCCCGATAATCTCTGTGATCAAATAGGTTTGTCTTATCCATACGATATGCCCTTTATTATATATGATTAAATGTTTTATTTCATTGTTTAACATATTCAAAAGGAACAATGACGCGCAGCGCTATATATTCTTGAAAAGCCCGCCCCTCCAGGCAGGCCCGAAATATAAACAAATACAGAAGGAGTGAATATGTTGAAGCTGAAGCGGAACTTGGTGAATCGTCGTATAGCGGGAGTTTTGGTGATTTGTACCACCCTGGGCATTGGTGCAACTTTCGGGTTGTCCCGAAAGGTATCGGCTCTGGATGTGGTTACAGCCCCGATTCAGGTATTTACCCATCCGTGCTCAAATTGGTTGCGCTACAAAGTGGCAAGTGCGTTTTGTTATACCCAGAAGCACACCTATACCTATTCGCGGGATAAGGGCTATGGCGCAATGGATCTGGTGATGTTCCTAGTCGGATTGCCGTTCATGATCCTTGATGAAAAAACGAATACGACCGTACTCGATGTTCAAGCTCTTCTGGACCAAGGCTATACGGAGCAGGAAATCCTTTCTTACAAAGCGGATCTTGAATTCGTCGATAAGGAGTCCCTGACGAGAAAAGTGACCTCTGAAGATCAGGCGATCAACCTTTTGGACGAGCTGATGGATGCTGGCAAACTGGCCCCAATCACTGTCGAGATCATGGGGATCTGAGATGAGGCCCTTTCTGGGTTTATTAGTGGCACTGTACTCTTTCTCCGCCTTTGGCGGGGAAAGAGTCTGTGTCCTCTCCTTCTTCAAGAAGGGGTCCAAGGAACAGGCAAAGGTGGAAAAAGTCTTCAGGAAGCACTCCGAAATCCTCCTGATCCAGGCACCCGCGTTTTCTGAAACCTCGGATTGTTTCACCGGCAATTTTGACGAGATCGTCTGGGCTTCCCACGGGACACTCACAGGTGCAACGAGGCCCTACATCACGCCCGTCCATATCGATCGGGACAGCAGTAAATCGTCGCTGTTTTACAGAAGATTTTTTGACAACCTTGCAAAAAAACTCCCGGACCACCCGATCCATCTGAGAGTGACGTATTGCGGGGCGGACGATGAGCGATATCCCAACACAATGTCTCCGCTCTGGGATGAAGTCAGAGCTAAAGGAGGAACGGTGGAATTCTCCCCTCCTCTGCGGCTTGCATCCAAACTGCTCGGTAAATCAGTAACGAATCTAAGTAAATCTTGGCTGTCAAAGAGCCTGCGCAAGTAGGGTCCACTGTTATTGTTTGAAAATGTCAAAAAGGAGTAAGTTATGAAAAAAGTAATCGCTGGATTAGTATTTGTCATGGCCCTGGGCAATGCGAATGCCGTTGCGGAGGAAGGCCGTACTGATCATCCACGCATTGGCGGCCGCGTCCTCCTGAAAAGCGCAAGCCCTGAAGAGTTCGCAAGAGGAAAGGGTACTGGCTACATTACGGCCAGATATGTGGATGGAACAATTCAGTTCGAATACGACGCAATTGTTCTGGGTGGCCCCAATAGTGAGCGGGTGGCCTCAGCCGATGTCGCCATTTCCGTCACTCAGGATGAGTCGGGCATGAAAGTTGGAGACCGAGCGATCGACAGTAACCGGTACACAGGCTACGTCGAGGAAATCTTTGAAAACGGCATAGCGGTTTTAAGAAGAGATGGAACTTGGGCTCCGGCGTACGCTGCGCGAGAGTATGTTCTGGCGTCTGAACTTGGGCGTGGCATCGCAACATTTCCTCCTTCCGGCCTGAGCGTGGGAGATTACGTTTTGTTTAACGGAGAATTCCGGGCAAAGATCGTGGAGATATTTTCGAACGGATTCGCTCGAATCCGACGGGAAGGGGCTATATGGGGAGGTGGTGCCCATCACATTAAGCGCATTTCGGATTTAGGGCTCCTTGAGAACGCGAAGGTTTCCCGACAAAGGATTAAGAAAATCGTTGATGAGAAGGTTGCAACCCCAGATTACGAGCAAGAAACGGTTGCAGCTGCGGCTAGGTAAAGCCCCCGATCGTAAACAGCTAAAAATTTTCAAGAGGTACGACCATTTATCCGGACGAGATGCCCAAATCATTTCTCTGTCTGGAGAGAATCAGAGCGATTCTCGAACTGCCCAACCCACCGACGCTGTCACCTCAGCGCGCAGAATTTTTTACGCCCAAGAACGCAGGGACTGGACTCGGCGAAGTTTTTAACGGTGAGATGTGGATGGTAAAGGAATCCAATGCTGGGAACTTTCTCAGCATCCGGTACAAGCATGACCAATGTCACGCTACTCACTTTCACTCATCAAACAAGCCCTTCAACAGTAGCGGTCCTGCAAACTGACGATAGCCCCGGCAGGGTCAATCGCCGAGGGAAATTCAAAGCGCAGCTGATCATCACCCATGTCGGAGCAGTGAATTCCCTTGCCGCATATTTAGGGGACACTCTTTTCTATAGACTGAAATGCGTTGCGCAAGACTAGGCGCATTCAAATAAGTACAAACCTGAGACCGTGGCCCAGAGAATTATTCCTCAGCCACGGTCTTTCTAATTTTCTCAAAGCCCCGCATACCAGTCATACCCTCGCTCGGCCCAGTAATCCGGCAGGCGTTCGTCCGAGAAGGTGATCGTGCCCACGCGCTTTAAACTTTTGATCCCGTATTTCACCGGAACAAGCAACCTAAGAGGGGCCCCGTGCGCGATCAAAAGAGGTTTTCCGTTCATTTCATAAGCAAGGAGCGTTTGGGGATGAAGCATACTGTCCATATCCAGAGACACATAATACTCGCCATCGGGCGTCTCAAAGCCGACATAGGCGGGGCGGTCTGGCCGTCCCAGCTGCACAAGAAAATCCGAGAATTTCACGCCTGAATAGGAAAAGCGCTCCGTCCAACCCTCAATGCACTTAAGTTCGGTTGTAGTTTCCGTTCGCGGCATTTTCCTGATCTCGTCCAGAGAGAATTCTTTTTCATACTCACCTTCAAACGGACCGGCGATTCTCAAGCTCCATTGAGTAAAATCCACGGGACTCTCGAGCCCAAGCGGACCATTGATCCGGATCGGGCTTCCTGGCGCTGGTGCGGGAGGTTGAGGCGTGAGCCGCGAGTTGCTGTAGCAGGCACTTGCCAAAGTTTCATTCAGACCGAGGACTCTCCGCAGCGGCCAGGGAAGACCCTCATCGCGCTCTTGGGAAAAGAGCCATTTCCAACCGGAAATCCCGATCACTGCGCCAGCGAGGCCGGCGAGAATGCTTCGCCGGGTGCGTTTGTGGACCTCTCTTGCGATTGGATCTTTCATTTGATTTCTCCGGGCAGATCAAAACCCGCGATCATCGAGCGCAGATTGCGCCAGCCGGCTCGAAGAACTTGAATCACGTGAATGATCAAAAACAGCACGTATCCCATCGCCAGGACAAAATGGATCAGCCGCGCGAAATCATAGCCTCCCAGCAACGACGTCAGCCAGTATGCCTGGATCGGTTTGTAAATCGCCAGCCCACTCGCAATCGATCCCATGCCCATGAGGAGTATTCCCGAATAGGCGATCTTCTGAGCGGCATTGTAGATGCCGTCCTGCCGGGGAAGTTCTTTAGCCAGACCCAAGTCATAAAGTGCGACCCTGAAGGCGTCGCGTCCCAAACGCAACCACGAGCGAGGGTGAGGAAAAATTTCCCTGCTCTGCCCCGAAATCAGCAGATACACGAAATACACGGTTCCGTTGACCGCCGTGGGCCACATGAATGTGAAGTGAATCGCCATTCCTTCGGCAAGCCGGTGATTGATCCTGAAGAAATTGTAAAACCAGAGTGGAAAGAACGGTCGATACACATCATTCGCCCAGTAAATCAGCACTCCGCTCCAGACCATTATCGCAAGGAGCGCAAAGTTCAGCCAATGCGTCCAGCGGATCAGGCGCGGGTGCTTTTCAATCATGCGAGTGAGCACCGCGCTGGCCTATCGTTTCTTCAGCTCGCGTACTTTTGTTTTACACTCGGCTGAGAGCTCACTTTCATGCGCCTTCATGCAACGCATGAGGCGGCGCTTGCCCGGCTTCACGCCTTTGCAGAATTTCTGGACATCCGCTTTGCAGGCGTCTTTTGCGCCTTGCATCTTCTTTTTCAGTACCTGACCCTTTTCTTTGCAGTCGGAAGAGAGCTCGTTTTCGTGCTCTTTTAAACAGCGCAAGAGACGGCCCTCACCCGGCTCCACGTCTTTGCAGAATTTCTCGATATCTGGCGAACACGGGCCGCGAGGGTCCACTGCCATCTTTTCTTCCGCGAACGCAGAGAAGGTCATCACCGTGAAAGCAAGCCCACAAACGTTAATGAAATGAGTCATGCAAATACCCCCGGCCTCCGGCTTTGCAAACGGCGCGCCCCACGAGCCACAGCAATCTTCACACCGTTCACGTGGAATTTCCATCTGAGGCAATTGCTGGCTTGCACCTTTTCGAGCCGCTCGCCGGCTCTGGCTCGCGACTTGCCTCCTATTGCCGAGAGGAATCCCCCACCATGACGTCAGGAATCACAGCAATGATTCTGGACCTCGACGGCGTGATCACCCACACCGCGAAGTTACACTCTCTTGCCTGGAAACAACTTTTCGATACCTATCATCAGAAGCTGCTCGCGCGGGGCCAACCGGGATACCCCGACTTTACCGAGCGGGATTATCATCTTTACGTTGACGGCAAGCCGCGCCAGAACGGGGTACAGGATTTTCTCGAGTCCCGCGGCATCAGCCTTCCCATGGGAGATCACGAAGACTCTCCCGATCAAGAGACCCTTCATGGACTTGCAAATCTAAAAAATACGTTTTTCGCCGCAGCACTGGAACAGCAAGGTCCCGAAGTATTCCCCGATGCGGTCGAAGCGCTTCATCAATGGCGCAAGCAGGGCCTGAAACTCGCAGTTGCCTCCTCCAGCAAAAACTGCAAAGAGGTGCTGGAAATCGCGAAGCTCGAACATTTCTTTGATGCCCGGATCGACGGAACTCATCTTCAACTCTGGGATATGCCCGGGAAACCCGCGCCGGATATGTTCCTCGCTGCTGCGAGCGCACTGGAGGTCGCCCCCGAACATGCGGCGGTGATCGAGGACGCCATTTCAGGAATTCAAGCGGCGGCTGCGGGACAGTTCGGACTGGTCATCGGCGTGGCGCGATTCGGAGCAGGCAAAGAACCTTTACGGAACGCAGGAGCACACCTCGTAGTCACCCGTCTCACGGAGATCAGCCTGGAGAATGCGCCTGTTCAGAATGCTGGCTAAGCGGCGATCGTTGTATTGCCCAGCGTCAGCGTCGAGCGCCTCTCCAGCACCGGTTTGACCACCAGAACGGGACGGTGACTCGCTAGAATGATCGCCCTGATCAATTCCGATCGCCCTCTCGCAAACTTTCCATCCCATTCGATCACCAGCAATCCGCTTTTGTGTTTTTTGATGCTTCTGAAAATTTCGTGCGTCATATCGCCACGAACCTGAAGAAAATCACGGATAATCGTGCGCTCCCTCACGCTCGAAAGCGGACTTGCCTCGGCAATCATTTCTTCAATTCGGCGCGGATACTCATGGTAAAACTCATCGCTCAGCTGTCCGATTGCCGAGGAATCGGGGCCCAGCTGCTTGGGAGAGACATGCAGGATATCCAGCGGGATGCGCGCCCGTCCGCCGATCTGAAGACTGTACGTCAAGGCGGCATCCATACGCATCGGATCGCCCTTCATCGGTACCACGATAGAATCGAAGGGCTGTAGCTTGGTCAAGGAAGACAGAACCAGCACAGGCTCAAGGGACTCTTCAAGGATTTGCCGTTGCCAACTCGCCATTCGAATGGACCGCCTCAAGAAATGCGATTCGATATTCAAAATCACCATTTCTGGTTTGCGGCGCTCAATTGAGGCTTTCGTCGCCTCCGGCAGCGGTTTGCCATCCGTCTCAATGCTGAAAGCGCACTCTCGGGGTGTCCGGGCCAGAATCTTCTCTTCAAACTTCATCAGGTCATTCATGTCCGGCTCAGGAGCAATCAAAAGGCGGAGGTCGGCTCCGAGCCAGTGCGCGAAGCAGGCAGCCCTTGAGATCTGCCCGGCACTTCGGCCGTTGCGCCCTCCGGAATGAAGCGGCATCAGAATGCTGGATTTGTACTGAATCATGCGGCTTGCCTCCCGCGCTGCACCGGAACGGTGCAGGCAATCACCTGCCCGCGTCTGACCAGATTGAGGTGCACTGCCCTCCCATTCACTGGCAACGCGATCGGGTCGATTTGTGAGTTCTGTTCAGGTCCCGGTTGCAACCCCAGGATATGGAATATCAGAGCCTGCCAGGTACCACCGGCGCAGGCCGCGTGAAAGCCAAGCGCGGTATTTTTCATGAGATTCATCAGATCGAGATTCAGGCCCGCCTGCCAGTATTTTTGAACAAACTCATGCTCACCAATTCTTGATGCGATGGCCGAATGAATACTTGGCGACAGACTGCTTCCGTGATCCGTGATTCGCTCGTAATAAAAGAAATTGGCCCGCACCTGTTCGATACTCATAGCATTGGGAAACAGGAACGGCACCATCAGGAAGTCGGCCTGTTTCAAAATTTTGCACGCGTTGACGTCGCTCCATTTCAACAACCGTTCAAAGGGGGCCCGGTATTTTTCGTCGGCGTTCAAGGATACGTCTTTCAGATCAAAGAAGCCCTCGAACTGCGGATACACCCCTTCTGAATTCGGGACGGGGATGTGAATATGCCGCGCCATATCCTCCCAGAGTGCAATCTCCTCGTTCTTGAGGCCCAAGCGCGAAACCAACTCCTCCCACTTCGGATGATCAGTCGCTTGAAGCCAGTTCGCCACGCGAACGGCGCCCTGCAAATTGTACCGCGCCAGCCAGTTTGTATAGGTGTTGTCGCTCACGCCATGATGGTACTCATCTGGTCCCACGACCTTTTCAATATGATAAATGCTTTTGCGGTGCTTGGCGCGACTGGCCCAGAAACGCGAAGTTTCGAAAAGAATTTCCGCCCCGTGATTTTTCACCCATTCGTCGTCACCCGTGACATTCCAATAGTGATTCACCGCGAAGGCAACCCCGCCCGTTACATGAATCTGCTGTGTTCCCGTGAAGACCGGAACTTTGGCATCCGTGCCTTTCAGCATGATAACCTTGGGTGTGGCATCCAGCCCGCCGGCCGTGGACTCCCAGGCATAGCAGGCGCCTTCGCACCCCAGGAGGCGCGCACGTTGTCTCGCGCCCTCGAGCGTGTGGTAGCGATAAGAGATCAGGTTCCGCGCCAGCGCCGGATGCGTGTACAGAAAGATCGGCAGGATAAAAATTTCGACATCCCAGAAGATATGACCTTCGTAGGCTCGACCGGAAAGGGTCCGCGCTCCCATCGAGGCGCGACCATCCCGGGGCGCGGCAATTCGCAAATGATAGCTGTTGAACCGGAGAGTTTCCGTTACGGCATCGTTCCCTTCTATGACGACATCCGAAATGTTCCAGAACTTCTCCCAGCTGCTGGCATGTTCGCTAATATATTCGGAGAACCGGTCGAAGTCGAGTTTCCGCACGCTTTCTTTCGCAATATTTACCGGATCATCGACATCGCGACTTGTATAGACACTCACAAAGCGGCGAACCCGGACTTGCTCGCCGGGGCGCGGCTGACAACTATAATGCGGAGGCTCTCCTTGCTCATGTCCATCAAATTCCGCGCGGGCTGCGAGACAGATCCGAAGCTGCGATCCTCGCGTTTCGAAAACGTGCAGATCCGAAAGCGAATCATCCTGCCCGTTCTGCAAAAATTTCAGATGCGGGTGAAGCAAGCGTAGATCAGGATCCTCAAGCGACGTATCAATATGCACGGGACCGATATGGTTGCGACAGATCACCTGGACTTCGTGAATTAACAAATGCTGGTCGCTGAGAGATGCGCACCGAAGCGTTTTCACCTGGGTGTCTCGACCCGCTTCATCGGTGAACTCGTAAATTTCAGTCAAAACGGAGCGCCGGAGGTCCAGCTCCCGTCGGTAGTTTTTCACATGCGCAGAAGCTGGGCTGAGTTCCGTGCCATCAATTGTGATGCGTATCTGAAACGGAAAAGGGAGTGAGACCAGCTCGGGATAGGGCTCATCACGGTCGGCCTCAGTCATGAAATCCGTCTCAGAGTAAGGAAGAATGTCCGCCTTGGAGTCGTATACTCCGGCAATGTACAAATCAGCCTGAGATCCCGGTATCAGAAGATTACAGGAGCCACGCAGGCCGCAATACCCGTTACCGATGGCAAAAATCGTCTCGCGCTCCCGCTCCTCCGAGGCGCTGAAGCCCTGCTGGGTCAACAACCAGCTGATGTCAGCTACCCGCGGCGAGGGGCTGTTTTCGAATTCCATCCAGGTACACGATTCATCAATTGTGCCTATTGGATATTCGGATCAAGAACGGACAAAAATTCGATTTTATGGTTCGTATTGTAAAGCTGCATCATTCTTGACTGAAAGCTCTTCTCTCCAAACACCCCGACATAGCTTTCGAAATCGACACCCACATACATATTGACGCGCGTTCGAATTTTCAGGTTTTCGAGCTGGTTATTCAGCTTATATATTCTTGAAAGGAGGTCTTTTTCGCTACCTTTGGATGAAGGAATCAGAACAATCTCCTCGAAACCACCTTTTCCCAGCTTTCGTAAATGCTCCAGACTGGGAAGAGCCTCTGAAGCCAGTCGCATGATGCCGACCTGCGGCTGCCAATTGCGAGATAGCGAAGCAAACGACGACCCGAGCGTCGAACGGGATCCCACCTGTTCGTTCGGAACTCGAGCATTCAGAAGCAGCTCCCCAGATAATTCACCTTTATCTGTTCTCAGTGCAATTCTGCCTTCTTTAATCAATCTGCTCAAAAGCGCGTCCTTCGGCTTCTTCATCCATGAAGGCTCCGCTGAAGTAGGAATCGCCCATTCGTTGACCCTCGGAACCGGGGGCCAGCTCGATGCGGATTTAAAGTCCAAACCATGCGCTGGGAACTTCGCGACGGAGAGCTTTCCGTTTTCCATGACACCATTCACGTAAACATCCAGCTCCTCCTGGCAGAGATCCTTTACCTTTATTGCGCCCAATTTCATTTTGGCCAGGAATCGGTGATGACCCGAAATGGCCTCCACGCCGATGATCGATCCATCCGCACGGGTCAGAATATTCAAAGACGGCCTGTCCGCCGCCGTCTGGGCAGGAAGGTACCTGATCGCCATTTTTTCCGCGAGTTTTAGAACCGCCGCAGGATCGCGCACGGGATTATGACCTGGCTTGATAATGAGGTCATTCAATGGAAAATCCTGAATCGTCTTTAAGCGCAAGGAATTGGAACTGGCCTCTGAAACTCTTGCGGCCCAGTTTATAACCGGCCAAACATCTTTTGCTTCGCGCTCCAACCTTCCTCCAAGAGGAGAATTCGAAAGATCACTCCACATCGGATTCGGAGCTGCCCGAACATGACTGATGTGCAGAACCTCAGTGCTCTTAAACAGGCTCCTGATGCACGAACTGGTTTTTGCCTCTGCAGTCTGCGACAGCGATGAAGCGAAAACAGGAACAATCGAGAAAAACACGACAAAAGTGCGGAAAGAAACCAAAACTGCGTTGCATTCACCAGGTTTCATATCGATCCGTAAATCATATCGCGGCGCGCTTTCGTGTCAAGCGCAGGCGCAAAGGTTCTCTTTTCCCGTTTGTCAACCTATTTAGCTTAGGTTACTGTTTTTGCAGGGTCTGAAAAATGCAAATTCCTGCTCCAGGGGAACTTATGAACGCAACTCCACTCGTTGGCAGAACTCTGTTTTCGGCAATTTTTATTTTTTCCGCATTCGGTCATTTCTCGGAGGGAACAATCAACTACGCCGCCGCACAAGGCATTCCAATGGCCAATCTGGCTGTTCCACTTTCCGGCATCCTTGCACTTCTTGGTGGACTCAGCATTCTCCTGGGTTATCGCGCCAAACTGGGTGGCTGGCTCATTGTGCTCTTTCTCGTGCCCGTGACTTTTATGATGCATAACTTCTGGAACATCGCGGACCCCCAGGAACATCAGCTTCAGCAAATCATGTTCATGAAAAACACCGCAATGCTCGGAGGAGCGCTGATCATCGCGTATTTTGGCGCGGGTCCGCTCAGTCTTGACGCCAGACACCCCCGGCGCGAAACCGCGACCGCTGCAGTCTAAACTTTTGCAAACAAACAGGCCCTGGGAAATCGCACGTCAGGCAAAAACAATATTCCGGCAGGCTGGATTCCGCGGACTGCTGCGGCAATTCGGGTGGAAATTGATCGCTGTTGTTTTTATTTACTATTTGATCCGTGATGTCACGCTTTACATCGTCATCCCCTATCTCGCGATTCGGGGTTGCGTGAACTCCTGATTTGCGCGAAGGTTCCGTCATGATCTCTTACGCGATTTATAAATTAATTCATGTGGTCGGCGTCATGCTCGTTTTCCTTGCGGCAGGAGGACTTGTCGTTGCGGCAATGAGCGTCCAAGCCAGCTCCGGCGAAACGATTCGCAAGCACGCCTGGTGGAAAAAGCTGGCCATAACCCATGGCGCCGGCCTTTTTCTGGTTCTGCTGGGCGGCTTCGGATTGCTGGCGCGATTGGAAATTCAGGGAGACTTTCCTGGCTGGGTCTGGTCGAAAATCGGAATCTGGATTTTGATCGGAGCTGGTCTCATTCCAGTCGTTCGGAAACCGAACTGGTCCGGCGCACTCTGGTGGACGACGCCCTTGCTCGGCGCCGCTGCAGCACTCCTGGCAATCAACAAACCCTGAATTAACGACAGTAGATCGCGGTCCAATTCTTGAGTCGTTTGACCCGTTCCACCGGCACGGCTTCCATCAGCCATTTTGAATAAGCGGAAAACCGGATCTCGCATTTCATTTCACCCCGGGAACCCTGGGCAGCCAGAAAAGCCGGAATTTCATAGGTCTCATGGACTATCCATTTCGGCCCCGGTCCGGGACTGAACGGCATCACTGAAATTCCCGCCGGCTGATAAAAATGAAAATGAATTCCCGCCGGCTTGTAGGGGTTTTCGCCCGTATACTCCAAACTTGTGATTTCGCTCTGCCGCGCTCTCAGGAAGATCTCCTCATAGAAACCCGCGGGCCACCAGATCGGCAGAACAACACTCGGAAGGAGCGCCAACGCATTCAGGGCCACCAGACTGTTACGCACCCAGCGCCACCGATTCTGCACGCTCCAAAGCGGCGCGAAAGCGAGGACAAGGACAAGCGGAGCAAGATGCATCGCAGGAAAGAGAAACCGGGTCTCTTTATGACCAATATAAAAATGGAAAAAAAAGAAAGGCAGAGTCACCCAGGTCAGAACGTGCCGGGGCGCCCGGAGCCAGAGAACGAAGAACGAAATAAAATGAACGAACCCGAGCAAAGGCCAGGTCTCCGTCCAGGAGCGTCGAAAATAATCCCACCAGGGATACTCGCCGGCTTTCTCAAGCCCCCCTTTCACAATATTGAACTGGAAATAATTCCATATCGCCAGAGTCCAGCGACCGTATCCGACACGATCAGCGATGATTCCGACGAAGCCCGCCATCACCATACCAGAAAGCCAAGTTCCCCATTGACGCCGAGACCAGCTTCTCTCTTTGGCGGAAAATAACATCCACGCCATGAAACCAAAGAACATGAAGACGACCTGGTAGCGCAAATGAAGAGCCAGCCCCAGACAAGCCCCACCAAGGAACAAAGGAATCAGACCGATCCCCTTTTCGAGACTCAAACAGAGGCCAATAACAAAGACAGCGCCGCTGAGATTCTCTGAAGAATGACGCGCGTGCAGGACAGGCAAAAGCCAGAGGCACGATAGTATACGAAAAGTCCATTTGCGGGCTTGGGGGTTGTCCACCCAATCGGAAACCCGCAGTCCCAGGGCCAGAACCGAAAGCCAACCGACCAGGGCCGAGACCAATCGAATCACCGTTGCCCAGACAAAAGGATTCTCGATGCCCAAGCGGCGGAGAAGTTGGACCGGGACTTCATAGAAAAGAGGTTGAAGCCAGGGGCGCATCATTCCCTGGAATTCCATGGACAGATCACTCAGCGGACTCAGACCGAGTCGCGCGTGCAGGAATTCCAGGATCTGGAAATGTTCATCCGAATTCTGAAAGCCGGTACTGAGCAGAGCCGCTAGGACATGCAGCACCAGACTGATCCAGATCCATTTTCCAAATTCCTTTTGCAATCTTTTCCACATTTCCTCAAGATATTTGCACGAACTGTGGCAGAACTTCCAGCACTGAGTTAGCTTCAGTTCATGCACCTCTGGCACCTGTGGCACCTCTGGAAGCGCCGACTTCTTCTTTCAGTCTTCCTCTTGGCGGGCGGAGCAGCAGCCATTCGCCTCGTCCACGCAGGGTGGAGCTACGGACTGGATTTCGGTGTTTATTGGAAAGCCACTCACACCTGGGCTTTTGAACATCTTTCGCCCTATCTCTTTGACCCAAGTGACCAGGGATTCGTTTTCAAGTATCCACCCTGGATCCTGCCGTTATTCTATCCCTTTGGCTGGGTCTCTTTGGAAACCGGCAAGATTCTCTGGGGTTTGCTGGAACTCGCCAGTCTTGCAGCCGCCTCTTTATGGCTTTTTCGAGCGGGAATCCGGCTCCGGATACTCTTGCTCGTCAATATTCTCTTCTGGTGGATCTGGCTCGGTCATTTTTATTTCGGGCAGCTCACGCTCCTTCTGCTCGCAAGTGCCCTCTGGGCTGTGCCGCCGAAAGGAGAGACCTTTAAAACTATCCGTCTGGCAGCTCTTGCAGCGCTCTTCAGCGCCAAAATCTTTTCCCTGGTGTCACTCCTTGGATTCGGAGAGAGGGTTTTCCGTTTGAGATTCATCGCTGCCACTCTCGGGTGGATTGCGGGACTCAGCGCCGTCACCGCCCTGCTTTTTTTACTCCACGGCGTCGACGTCTCGCCCTGGACGCTTCTTCTGCAATGGGTGCATTCGGCCAGCTCTGGTGGCGCGGAACTCGGGAATGACATTGTCCGGGGCCAGATGAACCATGGCTTCACGGCAGGCATTCTGAGGTGGCTCGAGGTACCCGCGACAGTGGTTTGGGCTGATTTCGTCGTGTTCGGAATCCTGTTTGCCGGCTTTGGCAGTCTCTGGGGATTTTTTTCAAAAAAGCTGCGCTTTCAGGAACGCTGGGCTGGCTGGCTGGCTTTGGGAGTGATCGTGCATCCCCTGGCCTGGCATCACTCCTTTGTCCTGACCTTTCCTTTGTGCGCCTTTGCTCTGGATAAATCCCTGAGTTCAGGCAGCCGGGGGCTGATCATTTTGTCAGCTCTGGGAACCTGCTGCATCGGAATCCTTATACCCAATATCTTCGGCCTGACGCTGATCACGCCCTTGGAACTCCTGTCAGTGAAATCCTGGGGAGTCTGCCTCTGTGCCCTCGCGCTGCTACGCGCGGAACAGGTTGCCACTCGCTGAAGACCCATGTTATCCGGTATTCATGCTGAAATTTCCTCGCTGGTTCCAATTGCTCGGTCTCGGCGCACTCATAACCCTGACGCAGATCATATTCATGGTCCTGAATGGACCGTCGGGCGCGTCCCTCACGGAACGCTATCTGCGGCTGAACCAATGGGATAGTCTTCAGTACAGGATCATTGCGGAAGAGGGTTACCGGATCCCCGAGGACAGACCTCACGCGATCACCTCGGAAGACATTCACAGCTATCGCGCGAACGTCGTTTTCTTTCCAGGGCTGCCAATGATGGCCCGCGGGCTGTCGAAACTCACTTCGGTCCCGATTTCTTATGCGCTCCTGCTGACCTCTCAGTTTTGTGCCTGGGGATTCTGGTTTTTTTGGCTTCTGATCGGAGCACAGCTGGCAATCCCCCTGGGTATTTACGCGGTTTTCACGCTCTGCGTGTTTTTATATCCTTCAACCTTCTTCCTGGTCGCGGGCTATACGGAATCTCCGTTTCTGGCAGGACTTCTGGCTTTCACCTTTTCGCTCCTTTACTGGCGCAAGAAGCCCAGTTTCACCACCGGTCCGGCGCTCTTCAGTATCCTGGCTGCAATCGGCATGTCCTTTATCCGCATTGTTTCTTTTGCCGCGTCACCCTTGCCCTTTCTTCTCTCGATCACCAATCGCCCCCTGCAGGAAGTCTGGCCCCTCTCTTCAGGCAAATTAAAGTTCCTGCTGATCCGGAATTGGCGGGCGTTGCTGCTGGGACTTTTTTGCACCACCGGTGCTGTTGTTTTCTTTTCCTGGAGCCATTTCCAGTTCGGTCAGTGGAATCTCTATTTCAAACTGGAGGAAATCGGCTGGCATAATTACAAACACTGGTGGGCCCTGCTGGACCCGCGCAGCTACATTCCGCATTTCTTTTTCGAAAACACGATGGATTCGATCAGCCGGGCTTCCGTCCCCCTCTCCGTCGCACTTTTTGTCACAGCATTTATTTTTGAAAAGAAGCTCGCTCGCAGCCGCAAGCAGCCTGCCTGGTGGGGTCGCGTGCCTTTTTATTTCACGGCTTTCATTCTTTTTTATATCCCGCTGACCGGCAAGGCGAATGCGAACATGGACAGCATGATTCGCTACACGCTGCCGCCTTTTATTTTCCTGTTGCTGGCTCTGGCTGACCTGGCGCGTGATCGTTTCAACCGGTACTCGGATTTCAGGAAGTGGGTTATTTCCTGGCCTAGGAAACGAAAATTTGCAGTTGTTGTCGCGCTAACATTTTCTCTGGCGCTTCAGCTCTGGATGTCTTTCAAATTCCTAAAAGGCAGCTGGGTTGCCTGACGACTTGCAGAAAGTTAACCGCACTGAGAAGAGCCGGCGCATTTCGTCCGTAAAAAATCCAAGAACCGCTGGAGTTGCTTTCGGGCGTGCGACAATTGTTTGGGGCCCAGCTTTGATTCGCCGATCGCAATAATCCGGCAGCCTTCGCGCTCCCCGACCAGGATATCCAGCTCCCCAATTGTGTTGGAAGCGCCATCACTGTACTCAATGCCGCCGGTGATGAAGTACCGGGGAGCGGGATACTCGCGAGCCAGATCGGTGATTGCGAGCGCCTCGAGGACATCACCTTCTTTTTCAAAAGAGAATCCCATCTCTCTTTGGGCGTCTGCAAGGGCCTTGAATGGCGCCTCCAGCCTTCTATGCCTGACTTCAAGCATGGTTCGTGAATCGTACTGCTTGTTGGAGAGGAATGTTGCCCAGAGATAAGCGGCATCATCGCGCGAGATTGCTATCTCATGAGTGAATCCGCGGGCACTCGAGCCGTCGATTCCGTAAATAACCGTCTTCTGTTTCAGCGAAAACTGCCGAAGAGCGGGCTCACTGCAATGCGCCGGCACCGTCTTATCGACGCGGGTTGACCGAAAGTACTCATCAGCGCCCGCCGCACTGCACAAACCGGATGCAAAGATAATGAAGATCGGCAACCAGGTCCCCATACCACTCCCCTTTTTGAATTTGTGGTTGTTTAAATAGCGGCAACGCGCGTCTTTTGTCAATCCATCAAATATCAAGCGAGCAAGCCACAACGGCATTGTACAGTTCGTGCAGGTCAAAGAATCAAACTTTAACAAGGAGATTCCATGGCAAACGTCGAAAGCGCTGTTCGCAATATCGCAGAAAACGAAGAACACCACGAAGGTCGCGTCACCAGCGTGATTGAACACCAGACGGCTAAAATCCCCTCGATCGTCTACCTGAATTTGGCGTTTGCCTCGATGGCAGGTTCGCTCTACATCGCCGCAAAAACCCGGAAAACCGGCTGGGCCAACTTTGTCGGACTCTGGGCGCCGTCATTCATGTTGATGGGAATTTACAACAAGCTCGTTAAAAAACCGTCATAAAATACTGACAGTTACTGGCACCTGAAATTCATGTCTGCGGTATAATCAGCGCCGCCGGTCATGATATGGCCGACGGTGCCCGCAGTGCCCAGGATATTACCACCTGTACGCGTTGAACCGTGACCGGCAACGCTCCCCGTGCCTCCTAGGATCATGGCTGCGGTGGAAGCCTTGTGAACGGTGTTGCGCGTGGACTCGTCCATGGACCCTTTGTATTCGGTCTTTTCGTTTACAAATCCTGGATGTTTGCTGAACTGCTCACAATAATGTTCAGCTTGATTGATTGCGCTGCGCTCAGCCTGCTGCTGGTTTTGTCCGCGTACGACGACTCGGTTGACTCCCTCTGAACCCGGGCGGACATCCCTATGATGTGCGCAGGAACTGAATGAGAAGACGCAAAACAGAACAACAATGCCAGTGGAAGCATATTGGGTGAATAGAGACATAATTAACTCCTGATGAAAATCAATCCAAGCTGAGTTCGGCTTCTGCAGCTTTTGATTTATGCCCGACCGAGTCCGTAGGTTTTCGCTTTCCAGAACGGCCTGAATCAGGCTTCTGTGGGGAATTTACGGGTGATTTCGGGTCGCAATACTGGGAACAGAAGACTTGCTGACTTTGTGGCAGCACTTTAAAGGCCTTTTGGCACATACACGTCCGTGTCTCTAATATCATCTAATCAATCCCCCCAAGATTTTGGATCTAATGATTATGATTACTGTATCCATCCTGAGTCTCATGTCCATTAATTATTATTAATATGTTTTGCCGCCCGGTGTTATTGGGATTGCATGTACCTTTACACTTGAATGACGTCCGACATTTGGGGTATCAAAGATTCTTTATTATTATTTATCGTTACTCTTTAGCCTTGAAAGGTTTGTTTATTATGCCAGGCATTTTCATTCGTGAAGGCGACTCATTCGAAGTCGCTCTTAAGAAATTCAAAAAACAATGTGAAAAGGCCGGGACCATAACCGAGATCCGCAAGCGCGAAGCTTTTGACAAGCCTTCCGTCAAACGGAAAAAGAAAGCTATCGCGGCCCGCAAACGCGCGACCAAAAAGCCTCGGGCTCCCCGCTATTAACTACTCTTCCGTAGCCCGGCTCGTTCGACTATGAAAGCCTCAGGTCTTTCATAACACTTTTTCCCAGGCGGGGCTGATCGCGAAAGCGCTGTTGATTTGCCCTACGTGTGAATAGGTCTGGGGAAAATTCCCTCTTTGCTCCCCACGGACGGGATCATAATGTTCTGAAAGCAAGCCAACCCGATTGGCGGCCTGGACGGTGCACTTCATGATTTCGGTTGCCTCATCGATTTCCCCCAAGGCGGCATGTGCCTGCACCAACCAGTAGGAGCAAGCAAGAAAAGCGGACCCGGGCGCCCCGAAATCGTCTTTTCGTTTGTATCGATAAAGAAACCCATGCGTCTCAATCATGAGATCCTGGCGGATTTTTCGAACCGTCGCGAGATTCATCTCGTGATCTGGAAAGCGAAGAATAGGTAATTGCAAAAGTGCTGAATCCAGACTCGGATCATTCGGACCATTCCGGAGTGAACCGTCCTGAATCGCCGCGCGAACGGCCACCTCGGCCCGGAGCCGCATTGCTGAGAAATCCTGCTCACCATCCGGGAAATGTCCTGCTTCGCGAATTTTCTGCGCTCGATCCAAACCCGCCCAGCACATGAGATTGGAAAATGAATGCTCTTGCCAGCCATTTCTCAACTCCCAGAGTCCGGCATCCGGTTTGGAGATATTCTGATCGCAGAGGCGTGCCAAATGCGAAATCAGTCCCTCATGAGCTTTCGTCCTCAGATGATGAAACCTTTCATCCAGAAATATCGGTGCCAGAGTCAGGATCATCTCGCCATAAACATCATTCTGCACATGCTCCGCAGCCTGATTATTGCTCCGAACCGGCTGACTCTGTCCGTAACCACCCCAACCTGCGTGTTCAGTCTCCGGAACCGGCAAAGATTGACTCAGACTGTAGACGGGACTTAAACGGGAAATTTCCCGGTTATGGGCTACATTGAGCAGAAATTTCAAAAATCCTTCCATCTCCTCGAAATGTCCCAGACTCCGGAAGGCTGAGAGCACGAAATAAGCGTCGCGCAGCCAGCAGTGCCGGTAATCCCAGTTGCGACTGCCTCCCAACTCCTCAGGCAAGCTGGTGCTGCTCGCGGCGAGAATGGCGCCGGTATCTTCAAAGCAATGGAGTTTCAAAGCCAGCGCGGAACGGATCGTCTCTTTCTGATAAAGAGACGGGATTGAGCAGTGCTTGACCCAGATCCGCCAGTAATCAACCGTCTGCTCCAGAAACTGCTGAGAAACCCGTGCGATATCGTCTTCAATTCCAACCCCCCAGGAAAGCCCGAAGTATACGGGCTCCTGGAGCGCGAAGGCCGTTTCCTCTTCAAGGTAGGTCAGGGACATGTTAGTAAGCAGCCTCAAGTCCTCGTTGCGAATTTCCCAGCGGATATGACTGCTTCCCCGAACTTTCCTGGAATACTTTTTATCCCAGCCGCTAATCGGATGACACGAAACCCGAATCACAGGATTACCCGAAATTCTTTCCACGATCCTGAAAAGCGAATTTGGTCGATAGATCCGTCCGAATTGCAGAAAGCGAGGACAGAAATCAGTGATCTGATATGCACTCCCATCCGCCTGCTTTACCATCGTAACCAATACATTCGTATTGTGCAGGTAATGCTGCTCACAACGAAAATCCCCTTCAGGTTGAATCGTGAACGCTCCGCCCTCCTCATCCAGCAACCGTCCGAAAACAGGAGGGCTGTCTGGCTTGGGAAAACAAAGCCAATCAATTGAACCATTGTGATTCACCAATGCTGAAGCCTGGCAATTTCCAATTAGACCGTAGGGGTACAAAAATCCTCCTGACCATCAATACTCATTTTACTATGCTACCAAAGTATTCTATGAATATGCAATGAGACTTTCACTTCGCTTCATCATTCCTCTCACGGTTGTTCTTACTTTAATGGCCTACGGCCTGGCTCCGCTCGCTGACGAACTGACCAATAGGTGGTTTATCCGCGATCTCGATATTCGCGCGCAATTAATCAGTACCACCATTCAGGAATCGCTGATCCCTTTAATCGAAAAAAAAGAAACCAGCCGAGTTAAAAATCTGTTCGAGCGGTTCACAAAAGACGAACGTCTTTTTGCCTTGGGCTACTGCGATCCAAGTCACCGGTTGATATACAAGACACAGACATTTCCTGAAGCAGTCGGATGCCAGCCTAAAGAAATCAGTGCTCCTGAAATTATCGAGCTCCCGGACGGCGCAGTGCATATCTCCCATCAAACCCTTCAGGAAGACTCCGTGCAATACGGAGAGCTCATTGTCATTCACGACATGAGCTTTGTTGAGCGCCGGAGTACGCTTACCAAGCAGTATATATTTTACCTTTTTCTGATTCTTGGGGCGGTGATCTCGCTGGTGACCGTTTTTATCGCTCAGCTGAGCTGGAAAGGCTGGGTTTCGGGTATCCGAGCCATCCTTAAAGGGGAAGGACTTGTGCGTCCCCACTCCCAAACGGCCGAACTTAAACCGATCATGAAAGATGTTCGCGCTCTGGTCCGCGATCTGGAACGGGACCGGAAAGTTCGTGACGAGCTTCAAATCAACTGGAGTCCGCGCACTCTCAAAGAACTCCTTCACAATGAACTTGCGGGCGACGAAATCCTGATCGTCTCGAACCGTGAACCCTACATTCACAATCATAAGGAAGGAAAAGCGATTGTGCAGGTGCCTGCCAGTGGTCTGGTGACAGCATTGGAGCCGATTATGAGAGCGTGCTCGGGCACCTGGATCGCTCACGGCAGCGGCACCGCTGATAAGGAATTCGTAGATAAAAATGATCATGTGATGGTCCCGCCCGAGGCCCCTTCCTACCGAATTCGGCGCGTCTGGCTCACCCGCGAGCAGGAACAGGGCTATTATTATGGTTTTTCGAACGAGGGTCTTTGGCCGTTATGCCACATCGCCCATACCCGCCCGACCTTCAGGACCAGCGACTGGCAGCAGTATGTGGAAGTCAACCAGAAGTTCGCCGATGCCGTGGTGAGCGAAGCAAAAACCAAGGACCCCGTGGTTCTGGTCCAGGATTACCATTTCGCACTCCTGCCAAAAATGGTCCGGGAGCAGTTACCGAATGCGACGATTATTTCATTTTGGCATATCCCCTGGCCTAATCCGGAAGCTTTTGGAATCTGTCCCTGGCGTGAAGAGATCCTCGAGGGCATGCTTGGAAGCAGCATTCTTGGGTTTCACACGCGCTTCCACTGTAATAATTTCCTGGATTCCGTCGATCGGTTTATGGAATGCCGTATTGATCGCGAGACCTCCACCATCTCCTTCGAAAAGAAGCTCACTACGGTGAACGCCTACCCTATTTCCATCGAATGGCCCTCGCGCTGGCTCAAGGGACAAAAGTCCGTGCCCGAGTGCCGTGCTCATATTCGGAGGCTGAATGACATAGTACTCGATTGCAAACTCGGCATCGGGGTGGATCGACTTGATTATACCAAAGGCATTCTGGAGCGTTTCCTGACTGTCGAGAGGCTTTTCGAGCTCAATCCAGAATGGATCGGTAAATTCACATTTATTCAGATCGCCGCTCCCACCCGTTCGCTGATCAGTCAGTACCAGCATTTTGAAAATGATGTCCGCGCTTTGGCTGCCAGGATCAACCAGAGATTTGCGAGTTCCGGTTGGCAGCCGATCATTCTTAAAGCTGAACATCATGAACCCGAGCAGGTATTTGAATATTTCCGGGCAGCCGATGTCTGTTTTGTGAGCAGCTTGCATGACGGCATGAATCTGGTGGCCAAAGAGTTTGTCTCAGCACGCGACGATGAGCAAGGGGTGCTCATTCTGAGCCAGTTCGCCGGAGCCTCTCGCGAACTTCCCGAGGCCATTATTGTGAATCCTTACAATATTGATCTCTGCGCAAACGCACTTGCGGGAGCCTTGAACATGCCTCCACGGGAGCAGCGCGACCGGATGCGGAGCATGCGAGGACTCCTTCAGGAATTCAATGTTTTCCGCTGGGCAGGAAGAATGCTGATAGACGCCGCAAGGATCCGGCAGCAAAATCGCTTCATGTCTAAAATCCGTGATAGCGGCCTCAGTTACTTCAGCAGGAAAAAATAAGATGGATTATCTCTTCGGTGGTAACAATATTCGGGTTTTGGAGTCGTTGAGCTTTACGGAAACGCTCTATGCATTTGATTTTGACGGAACATTGGCGCCGATTGTAGCGGATCCGGACAAAGCACGGATGTCCAAAGAAACTGAACGCTTGCTTGAAAAACTCAGTTCAATTGTCCCGATTGCAATCATTTCAGGACGCGGCCTCAAGGATCTGGCGCCCAAAATTCCTCCCGGTCCAAAATATCTGATCGGCAACCACGGTCTGGAAGGCCTCCCGAGTGCTACCGCAATCCACGAGCTTGAGGACATGTGCGGCAGATGGAAAGCCATTTTGAATCCTTTGCTCAAAAAACTTCGGGATCCTGGAGTTTTTCTCGAAGACAAAGGCTATTCCCTGGCCATCCATTACCGGAATTCCCGGCTCAAGAAGCGCGCGAGGGAGAGCATTCTCGCAGTACTTCAATCCATAGACAATGACGCTAAAGTGATCCCTGGCAAACTGGTGCTCAATCTTGTGCCCGCGCGAGGCCCCCATAAGGGACTGGCACTCAGTCGGGTCATCCTCCACTCCCGGGCAAAATTCGGATTTTATATTGGCGATGACTACACGGACGAAGACGTCTTCTCGATCAATGAACGGCGCTTGATGACCGTACGAGTGGGTCGCAACCAGAAGTCTCAGGCCCGTTACTACCTCCGTCGGCAATCTGAAATCACCCTTCTATTGCAGCACCTCCTGCGATTTCATGAATCTAAGGAGTAATATGTCACGACGAACCATGAAAGACCCAGGGCCGTTCCTCTCAATCCTGCGCTTGGGAATGCAAATTCAGCAAATCAACCAAAAGATGGAACACGAAATCGGAGTGAGCCTGACCCAGTGGTCACTTCTCAGGTGCATGGTTGACAATCCGACGATCTCCGCACTGGATCTGGCGCAGGAACTCGGAGTACAGCCGAGCACTTTGACCCAGATCCTGAAGCGCCTTGAACGAAAGAAATATATTTTTGTCACCAAAGATCCGCTCGATGCCAGACGCAAGCTCTTATCACTGACGCGAGCCGGAAATTCCACGTTGCTGGAAGCGAACCGGACCATCGCCGCCCTTGAAAAACATGTGAAATTTTCAAATACCGCCGTGCGGGAAATATCCCGGGGACTGACTCACTTGCTATGAATCACCTTTTCAGAAGACTCGCACTGCCGCTAATTCTGCTCATGACTGCTTTGGCCGGGTCCTACGCTTATCTTTCATTTGAATGTGGGATGTTCGAGACCAAACAGCTTCGCTTAAGCATGTTGGTTCTTGCCGTTCTATTTGCCGCGGCGCTCGGCGTCCTGGCCTTCTCGTTGTACTTCTACCTACGCCTGACCGACCAGCTCATAATCGCTAACGAGGAACTCAAGACGGCGCTCGCGACCAGGGATAACTTCATCTCCACGGCTTCCCATGAGCTGAAGACACCGCTGACTTCCCTCGTCCTACAAACGCAGTTACTTCGTCGCAACATGGGCCAAGCTGCAGTCAAACCTATGCCGAAGGAATACCTAGAGAAAGCTGTCGAGCTCATTTGCACTCAGACCAGCCGATTAAATCTCCTGATCAATGATCTCCTGGATGTCACGCGAATCCCGAAGAAAAACAAATCTCGTCTTAAGACGTCAGATTTTTGACGTCATCCACTTTTTTTCATTAACGCTAATTCGGGCCAAATGATTACGTAAATTCCTCCGATAAGTAACGGAGGAGTTTTCTGGAATGATTCCCATTGGCCGCAAACACGCATGCCTTTTGCTTTTGCTTGCGCTCTCGCTGATATCCGGCGGCGGTGTCCATGCCGCAAGCGATGCGGTACAGAAACTTGCCTACTGGGAAACAAAAGCCAACGCGCTGGCCAACCGCTCGGACAAGCAGATCATGCTGCAACACTATGAGATCCCGCTTGAGATGATCGATGCGGATTTCGCGAAAAGCCTGCCTCCGAATATCCGGGAGTCCCTGATTTTCCAAAAAGAGGGAAAAACCTTTGTTCGCTGGATCATCAACCCGGAAGACACCAAGTGGCACAAGCGATTGGAAGCCTTTCTCAAAAGCAAAGGTGCCAGCACGACAAAGTACAACTACTTCAAAGCTTATCACACCGCTTCCCGGAGCATGCTCATCGAGGATCCGAACAATGGTGCCGAATTCTCGGCAAAAGTCTCGACCGATATGACCGGTGGCGATTGGGTGGACAAGCAGCAGACCGTCAGTGACGCCAGACAGATCCGCGCGGTCGACGATTATTCCCGCGGAATTTCCAACCGCATAGGCGGCTTTGAAAATTTCGTCATCATGGACGAACCTGCCACCCTGGGAATAAAAGGACTCGATCAGGGCATGGTCATCCGCATGCTGAACGACCTCCCCTCCAATGAACACTACTATCTACCCGGCTTCTCCGCGGTTCATGATAAAGTCGGCCGTGAAATCGCTCTCCTGAATGGCTCTTCGAATCCCGCAACGTTCTGGAACGAAAACTACAACAAGCCGCTCGCGCGTGCGATGGCTGAACTCAATGCCTTTACGGGATTGTCCTACAGCTCACCGCATTCGCAGAACTTTCTGGTTGAACTCGACAAGAAGATGAAGCCCACCGGCCGCATTGTCTTTCGCGATCTGGGCGACTCCAATATCCGCACCAAATTTATAAATAAAGCCGGCCAGGACGCAATGGTTGATATTTGGGACAGCACCCATCACAAAGCCACAGTTCATGCGAAAGTCGGCATTCTGAAGGGCAATCATGCGCCCTCCTGGCTTCCAGATTCGGTCTACGAAAAACAATGGGCGAAAGATTTTTATGCCGAGTATGAGAAGACCCTGTCCCGGATGATCGGCGTTCCAGCAGCTGACCTGCAAAAGACATCAATGAAACTAGGCGACTCCGACTATTTCGCAAAGATTTATGACACCAAAGACCAAGCCTGGAACCGCTTCTTCAACATAGCCAGATGTCTGGATCCAAAACGCCCCGTCAAACTCAAATCCGGCGAACGCTGCGCTGATATTCTGAATACCGCCAAGAAGGGTGCCAAAAAGGCAGTTTCAGCGTTGGCCGAGAAGAAGGTTCCCGCTGTATTCAACGAGCGTACAGCGGCTGAGGTCTGGAACGATCTCCAGGAATCCTCCCTCACCCGCAAGCCCCTGCCCATTGGTGTTTCCGGCTCTCCCGAAGTGATCAGTTATGGGGGCGAAAAAGAAGGATCCTCCTCGATCATCACGCGGATCATGGGTCCTGACAAAAAGAAGTTTGCAAAGTTTGTCAGTGAACTTTCTGACGAATCCCGTGTTGTCTTTTTACGAAATTTTCTGAACGGTTGGGCCGAAGGAACTTATCGGAATGACGAAGTACGGGACGTCAACGGCATGTTGATCCGCCCCAAGGGCGAACCCTTGAAGGGCGTGGATTTCGACAAACTCGGAGACACCGAACTGAAAGAGCATTTTGCCAGCTGGCTCGACTCCGTCGGTGATCGGAATTTCTCCTTCATCAAAGGGCCCATCCGCCGCAAGCTCTTCAATGGCGATTTTCCGGGACTCGAGAAGAATCATCATGCGCTCGGAAAGTTCGCCAAAGCGGATTTTTATGAATCCTGGCTGCCTCTTTACGGTCCTGCTGAAAAATATATCAGCAGTGCACATGCTACGTCAGTGGGCTGGGAACTAAATTTCCTGCCTCAGCCTTCTTTTGGTGAATTCGAGGAAATGGTGGATTGGTTCCGTGACACTCTCACTACCGGATCAAATCGTTTTGAAGCTCCCGGGCATCAGTGGCTGGTGTATCCGAAACGGCCCGGCATCACGCCCGAGAAAGCAGCCCAGATGGAGGGCAAGCTGGCAGAAATGTACCGCAATACCCAGGCATATATTATCCTGAAGGGAATCGAAGGTAAAAGCGGAATTGAATTCGCACAATTTAAAGCAGTACATGCCGACAGTGCTTTCAGCGCTTCACATCAAACGAGTCGTGGAGTTCTCCGTCTGGACGACGACCGCTTTGGGGCGGGTAATGAGCCCGCCTACAACCTAGAGCTGCGGGCTGGCACAAAATCCGACAAGACTCGGCGCTTCACGCAGGAAGTTGTGAGTGCGCGCTATGCCGCCGCGGAATTCGATGATCTGGCGGATATCAAGACCTGGAACCTGATTGCTTCCGAAGAAGTGACTGTAAATCAGTTGCGGGAACGCTTTGGCGTGAGCCGACTAGAGGCGGAGAAAGTGATCGATGCACTTTCCAATACCGAGATCTTGAAGCGGGGTGGCCGCCGCACAATTCATCCGCTCTACTGGGTGCCGTTTTGGACCTGGGAAAACGCTCCTTATGTCTCCTCGGCCAAACGCGACCAGCTGCGTACTCTCACTCGCTCCTTCATAAAGAGCGTCGCTTCCTGGCAGAATCCTACGGTGTCGGAAATAAAAGATGCACTTGCCACCTGGATCAAGGCCTCCAATTTAACAGCCGATATCGAGGCCTATCTCAAGCCCAAGTTCACAACAAGCCAGGATCTCGCAACCTTGCACGAGTTCCGCCCCATCCGTGCCGGACCGGCTTCGACCAAAGCGCTCGTGGACGTCAATAATATTGATCTGGGTATAGAATATTCCGGACGCTTCCCGATCAAATACCAGGCGCATTTTTCCGAGCCGCTGATTGCTGACAAACGCACCTGGCTCGCTACTCAATTCGATTACACTATGGAAGAACGAAAGAATCTGATCAGGCAGGTCGCCGAGGATCTCGGCTCGCGACTGAACAGCGGCAAAGCTGTCAAAGCAGTGGATCTCGCCCAAGGGGGACACGGCCACAGTCTGGTGATTGCCTATGAAGTCAAAGATCCTCAAGGCCGCAGCTGGCGCGTGGAGTGGGACGGCGTCGGACGCGACTATGATCCACTGGGCGAAGTTTTAGTGGATTCAGGACGCGGCGGCCACTTGGAACTGGTTACCCCGAAATTCAAGCCAAAGGCGGATGAAATGAAAGCCGTCTTTGAGACCTTTTCCAATCACAGCCTGGTGCCTTCCATCCGTGCCGGCGGGGGGCACATCAATATTGATTTGGCGGCGTTCGATAAGAAACCCAAAGCGTTGGCGCGCTTTCTTTCCAATTTCCTGGAAAACCGGGGAACGATGGCAATGATGTTCCAGCATATCGGCCGCCTCAAAAGCGCAGAGCCCCTCGACATCAGCCCGAAGCTTGCGGGGGCATTGAAGGATTTCAACGGGACTGAAGAGGAGCTCAAAAGGCTCCTGTATGATGAAGGATTTTTTAACACCCGCCTGGGCAGAAAAACCCGTTATTCGCAGCTCGATATTTCCGCTTACTTTCAGGATGTCATCCCGCCCGAACTCATCACTGCGGACTTTGATCTGAAGAATGACCTCTGGCGCAAATCATTCAATGTGGATCCGAAAATTCGTAAGGCGGAATTCCGCCTCTTCAATGCTCCGCGCAGCCTTGCTGAGTCTGAGCTTCAGATCAAGCTCATACGCGCCATGCTGGACAAGGCATTGAATGAGGACTCCCCTCTTTCCGGTTTTGTTCAGAAAGTGGATTACGAGGAAATGGTTTCCCATCCTGAAGAAGCCCTGAAGCAATTCGAAGCCTACATGAGCGAGTTGAAGCTGAACGTCAAGGAATACCGGGCATACTTTCTGGATGGCCTCTCAGCTTCAAGGGACGCTATCGAATCCCGCTTTTATGAACCGCTCGCGAAACGTCTGGCCGAGCATCCCAAACAAGGCGGCTGGGGTAAAGCGGTGCCGGCCCGGCCATGGAATGAAGCGCAGGCTCTGAGTGCAAAAGCACGCCCCTGGGACGGAAGCACTTCGAATCCCGCCGCTCTCGAAGCCGCCCGCGAGCGTCAAGCACTCAACAATCGCGGCTTCGAATTGCGGGCGGAGATGAAAAAGGATCGTACTGCTCCCAAGCTTCTTTCGCGAATGAATGATGGGCGAGACCTGGGACAGGCGCTCGAGCTTGCTGATTTTCGCAAACTCGATACCCATACCGCCCTGGTTGCCCTTTATCAGAAGCGCGGATTATCCCGGCAACAATACAACGAGATTCTCAGTGAACTGGCCGGGAGAACTGATTATCCGAGAACCCTGATTAGAGAGTTCAGCGAAATCACGCCCGAAACCAGCAGTAGTTACGGCCAATGGCTGCTTTCGACCCTTCGGGAAGGCGATGAAATACCGTTGATGAAATTCCTCCTGCCTGCAGCTGACCCGGACTTGAGGAAGATGGCTTATGAACGCCTGGGCCGGCGCGGAATCGAGGAAATATTCACAAGCGGCGGTCACTCGATTGCGAGCGCCAGCTCCGTACCCGGGGTCAAGCAGGATTATCTCAACTTTTTTGCCAAACGGTCGTGGGAGTCTGTTCCAGAGTTCCCTGAGTTTGGCGACTCGATCATCAGGCGATTGACTGAAACGGCTGCAGCGGGATTCAGGGATAGAAACGCGGACCTGCAGATTCCGGCCGCTAAAATCCTGACTCGGCTCAAATCCTACCATGCTGACCGGACGATAATGAATCTGCTCTCCCTGCCCGGACTGACCTCCAAGGAAAAACGGCTCCTTCTGCTCTCCTGCGGTGACCGCGTGAATGCAGTCCAGACCCGGATACTTGCCACTCTGATGCATGATCCGGATCCGGCAATCGCCAGACAGGCGACTGAGCATTTTCAGGCCCTGAACAAAAGGTTTTTGGAGCTGCCTTTGGAACAGCTCAAAACAATGGCCCATGACGATCAGTTTTATGCCTTGCACGCAAGAATCCGCAGAAATTTGGACGCTCAAGCCGCACGCGAAATACTCGGCACGCTGCCAGTTTCGTCCTTTGCTGCGGTGATTGAAAATCACAAGGGCATCCCGGGCTTGGACGAGGAACAGATTTTTGCTGCCAGGTATTTGTTGGAAAAGCTGCCCTATCAACCCGACTTCCGGGAGCTCGAGCCACTCCTCAACCACCCGAATGAAACAATATCCAGATCCGGCTTCGAGTTTTTAAAGTCCTTGCCCGAATCCCGCAAGCGCTCGTCTGCGCATATCCAGACCATCACCCGGGCGAGAGATGAATCCGTTTTAAAGCGACTTTTGAACGTGTTTCCGGTCGACCGGATCGTGCCGGTACAGGGCGCCACTATTGACGAAGCACTTGCAACGACGACCGGAACAAAGTTGCTTGAAAAACTTTCTGCCACCCAGGATGGCGAACTTCAGCTTAAAATTGCCCAGGCATTTGGGCCCCTCTGGCCGATGAGTCGACCCTTGCCTGAAGCGTTGGCTCTGCTCGCCGAAGCATCTTCGCCCGCTACTCGAATCGCCTTGCTGGAAATGCTAAGCTCAAGGCCTCAGGCAGCAGCCCTGCTGGGCGTCACTCTCGGGCTCAGGGATCAAGATCCGAAGGTCCGCGCCGTAGCCAGGAAAGCTCAAGAATCCCTCGATACATTGATCGGGAGGATGTCGCCGCTGGATTTTGAGAAAATCGATTATACCGATCTTTTGGTTATCCAGTATCGGTTTCAGGCAGACTCCCGGATCCAGGGGATTCTCAAACCACTGATTGCGCGCCATGAATCGGGCGGACTTTGTTCCACTGATCTGATAAAACTTTTGACCACTGCCAGGAAAACGGGTCAGCATGACGAACCACGGAAGATTTCACTTTGGCTACTTAATACCAATGAGCGGTTAATGAATGTTTCTAAACCGAGTGGGTTTGCAGCTTTAATTCTGGAATCGGATGCCCAGGTCAGAAAGCTTGCATTCAAAAAATTGAGCCAGTTATCCGGCCGTGAGGCAAGCTACCGGATCAATGAAGTCATCGGGGCCCTGAGCACGCATTCCGAAGGAGCCGAGGAGTTCCTGAGATTCCTGGAAACGTATGATTATCGGGACTACGAGGCGACCCTGGAACTTCGGGTAAACTTAAACGCATTCCGTGATCCGCAGTTAAGACCGCTCGCCCGGAGAGTACTTGACCGGGTCTCGCAGACCATGAGCTTATCGAGTGCCGATTCTGCTCGCTGCGCCGTCCGTAATATCCTGGGAATTCTTCGCGAACTCTGAAGTGCAGTGAAACTTAATGAAAAGCCGTTACCCACTCGATCATTTCATTCGTGAGATCAAAATCCATTCCGTCCGTATCGGTCAGCTTGGCCTCAGTGCGCCAGTCTTCCGTCCCTTCCGGATGAAGCCCTGTGACGAATACCCGGCCCTTGCCAAATTCTCCGCGAACCGATGCGATCTGACCATTTGAGTAGTAAGCGATGACCTCGACGGGATCTGTCGGCTTGACTTTGAAATACGGTCCGCCCTCCCAATAAAGATCACGCTCCACGCCGTTCCAATTGATTTTCAACTGCGTGGGCGACTCGTCCACATCCTGATAACTGGAGTTCCGTCCCGCTAAAATCCCGAACCCGGGGACTTTTCTATCGGAAATTTCCTGAGTCGCGAGGAATCCTCCCGCGCAATAGCCCACATAGCCTCCCCCATCGGCGATGAAGGCCCGAAGATTCTTCTTCAAATCCGGCAGCATTTTCTTGGAAACCGTGCTAGCCCAACCGCCAGGCTGGATCCACACGCGTGCGCCGATGAAAATCGCCGGATCCGTTTCGGTCGGGCCCACAAACTGGACCTGCAATCCCATGCGAGTCGCGGATTCAGCCGCTGCCTGCCAGCAACCATCATCGCAGACACCGGCACCGCGATACACCAACGCCACTCCGCTCACGTCGGCCCAGCTGCTGTTTAGAGAACAAAAGCTCAGAAGGCCCGCCATCAGCAGAATTGACTTCTTCATTCCTCAATTCTAATGACCCTGCAAAGCCGCCACAAGACTGCAGAAGCTGCCCGGCAGATTCTGCCAGGTTCAGCTCTTTTTGGGTTGCAGCTTTCTGAGGACGATTTCGAGCGGACAGAAATCCGTCATGCTGGACTGCAGGAGATTCGCACCTACAAAAGCGGTGAACCAGAGCCAATACGGCGAATGGAGTTGGGATAAGGTCAGGCTGATCAGGATAAAAAATCCTGCAAATGCCCGGATCTGATGATGAATCGACTTCATGCCATACTCTCTTTCTCAGTTTGAATCAGTTTCACTCTGCTTTTGCCGACGAACCAGTAGTAAAGGACCGGCACGGCAAGTCGGCTCAGAAGTGTAGCCGCCACTTCGCCGAACATCAGACTGATCGCCAAGCCCTGGAAGATCGGATCAAAGAGCATGACCGAGCTCCCCACAACAACGGCCGCCGCGGTCATGAGCATCGGCCTGAATCGCAGAATACCCGCCGAGATCACGGCTTCTTTGAGAGCCAGACCCTGTCCGAGCTGATGCTCGATGAAGTCCACGAGAATAATCGAATTTCGCACGATGATTCCAGCACCGGCAATGAAGCCGATCATGGAAGTGGCCGTGAAGAACGCTCCAAAAACCGCATGTCCCGGCAGAATTCCAATCAGACTGATCGGAATCGGTGCCATGATGATCAAAGGAATCGTGTAGCTCTTGAACCACCCCAGCACGAGGACGTAGATCAAGACCATCACTACTGCGAAGGCCGCACCCAGATCCCTGAAAACTTCATAAGTGATGAACCACTCACCGTCCCACTTGATTACGGGGGCCTGCGTATTCCAGGGAACTTCCGCGGTTTGCTGGGCATAAGGAATTTTGGGCCCGAGTTTCATGATCCCGTAGACGGGAGCTTCCTCATCGCCCGCCAGTTCGCTCATGACGTAGGACACGGGTTTGAGATTCTTCCGGTACAGCGCATGAGATTGAAATTCCTTGGAAGGCGCCAGGGTTTTTGAAAGAGGAACCACCCCGGACTCAAAAGACGGAACATTCTGCCCCTTGAAGGGCTGAGCCCCCGAGCGCGCGCTCTGTGCGACAGAAAGATCCACGCTGACTTCTTCCGGGGTCGAGACATCGGCAATCGAGAGCACGGATGTTTCCGAGAAAAGAAGCTGACCTGTGGCGACGGCCATTTGCGCCTGGGTCCCGAGGAGCCCCCCGGCTTTCCAGTCGAAAGCATAAGATTGACGCGGGCGCTGGGTTCTTAAAGTTGAATCCAGGTCCACAACACTCGCTTCCGCAGCAAATATCCCCTCAAGTTCTCGCGTCACCTTCTCGCGCTCACTCCGAGTCGGACCATAGACCTCGGCGACCATCGTGGCGAGAACGGGAGGGCCAGGTGGGATTTCCAGAACTTTGGTTGCCGCCTTCTTCTGCCTTCCGAATTCCGCGATGACCACACGCAAGCCGGTAATCACCTCGTGGCTCGATTTTTTGCGCTCTCCTTTTTCGCTCAACCGGATCTGAAGGTCCGCCAAGTCATCCCTGTTTCTGAGAAAGGTATGTTTGACCATACCCGAAAACGAGAAGGGTGCCGGCTCTCCGGCAAAGACCTGGACAGCCTTGACTTCCGGATCTTTGACGAGTTTTTGCGCAAGCTCCGTGCTCCACTCCCGGTTCTTCTCCAGGGGAGTGTCGGCAGGATAGTCAATCAGCACCTGAAATTCGTTTTTGTTGTCAAACGGAAGCATCTTCACCTTAACCCATTTGAAACCGACAAAGGACGTCGCTGCAAGCAGCAACAGGATCGTGAAAATACCGAAAGCCGCGGCATTCTTCTTGCGACTCAGAAGCCGGTCCACCGTCCTGCGGTAGATCAGGTCCATTTTGCTTTCCTTATGACGATCCGCTTCGGCTTTTTTGCCGGTCTTCGGCTCCTCGTGCTTGAGAATGCGCACCGCCGCCCACGGAGTCACCATGAAGGCGACAAAGAGTGACAGAATCATTGCCAAGCTCGCACCGACCGGAATCGGTTTCATGTAAGGGCCCATCATGCCTCTGACAAAAGCCATGGGCAGGATCGCCGCCACAACGGTGAAGGTGGCAAGAATAGTAGGATTCCCGACTTCCGCAACTGCCCGCAAAGTCGCCGTGACAATTCCGACTCGCCGGTCTAGATGCAGATGCCGTTCAATGTTTTCGACCACTACGATCGCGTCATCAACCAGAATACCAATTGAAAAGATCAAGGCAAAGAGCGTGACCCGGTTCAAGGTATAACCCATGAAATAGTAGATGGCGATCGTCAGTGCCAAGGTCACGGGAATGGCGATCGCCACGACCAGTGCGGCACGCCACCCCATCGCCAGCGCGATGAGAATGGTCACTGAGAGTGTTGCCAGGAGCAAGTGCTCGATCAGCTCAATGGATTTTTCGAAGGCCGTATCACCATAGTTACGCAGTACCGAAAGCTTCACATCCGACGGCAGCGCCTTTGAGAAGATCTGCGCGCGCTCCATCAACTCTTTGGCCAGAATGACCACATTCGTCCCTTTGCGCTTGGCAAAGACAATAGAAACCGCCCGCTCCGGATCGGAAGCCTGGATTTCGCCTCCGCTTTTTTGCTGTCTGATAAGGACTGACGATCTGACTCGCTCTTCAGGGCCATCGGTGACCGTGGCGACATCTCGGATCCGAACCGGAACGCCGCCTTTTTGAGCGACTGCGATGTCTTGAATATCATCCGCTGAACGGATACGACCTCCGACTTCCACGTCATAGACTTTGTCTTCTCCCCAGTTTTTGCCCACGGGAGCATAGGCATCGCTTGCTTTGAGGGCCTTGGCCACTTCCAGGAGCGAAGTCCCGCGAGCCGCCAACCGGTCGGGATCGACAATGATCCGGATCGCTCGCTTGCGACCGCCCAACAATTCCACCCGACTCAGGTCCGGGGTACTTGAAAGTTCCCGGGCAAGAGGTGCTACCAGCGTACGAAGAGAGAAATCATCGGTCACGGACGAACTGAAACTCAGAACGAGAAAAGGCACGTCATCAATTGAGAAGGATTTCACCATCGAAGGCGTTACATTGGCGGGCAGTAACGCTTTGACCTCCTGCAGTTTGTGGTGAATTTTGACGATGCTCGGTTCCATCGGCTCGCCCACCTTGTACCTCACGGTGACGATGCTCTGATTGGCCATACTCGTGGAGTAGACATACTCCACTCCTTCCAGACCCCAAACCGCACGTTCAATTGTCTCGCTCACCTTGCGCTCGACCTCTTCCGGGGAGTAGCCCGGGGCCCCCGTCATGATGTCGATCATCGGAACGGAAATCTGCGGCTCCTCCTCTTTCGGAGTCAAAAAGACGGCCGCCACCCCGATGAGCACACTGGCGATGGCTATCACCGGGGTCAATTTCGAATTCACGAAAATGCGCGCTATTTTACCAGAAAAACCTTCTCTCAATTGCATACGGCACCTGTTTCGGAGTCGGACAGATGGGTGAGAATTTCTGCCTGAACCTTGATTTTCTCTTCATTCATTTGAGAACGGGCGATCACCAGCTCCACCCGCCGGGAAAGGACCTCCGTCAGCTGCAATGCATTGAGAACACCATTCTGGAAAAGCTGGAGAGCAATGGTGGTCTGCTGCTGCATGAGCTGGAGGCTTTCTTCGGCCAGAGCGATTTGCTCACTGATGGCCGCAAGGGATTCAGTCCAGCGCACAGCATTTGATCGCTGATGCTCTCGAAGAGCTTGCGCCTGCGCCTCGGTCGAGAGCGCCCGTGCCCGGGCTTCTTTCACCGCAAGCCAGTTCGAGGGATTGAAAAGTTCCCAACGAAGGTAAGCCCCAGCTGCCATCGAAGTCGCCGAGGAACTGGAAGACTGGGCAAAGTTACCTTGCGAAAATAATCCGACCTGGGGAAGAAAGCGCGCGCGCTCGGCGTCAGCCAGCGAATGAAGGCCCATCGCTCCTCGTTCAGCAGCGACTACGGATGCAGAACCCCCTTTGCTATCAGGAGAACGGAAAACAGAATTTGCGAACTTCTCGGAACTGAGCTTTGCAGGTGGCATCCATGAGGTACCGATCCCGCTCATCTCGTTCAAGGCCGCCAGGAGACTTTTCTTTTTTGCTTTAATGGAAATCAGTTCACCTTTCAACCGGTTCTCCAGGCTCTGAAGTCCCAGAAGTCCGGAATACCCCAAGGGATTCGCCTTCGAACCAATCCGGTAACGGTCAGTCGTGCGCTGTAAGATCTGGCCCACCGGCGAAAGGGCGAGTTCCTCTTCCCTCAGCGTCAGCAGCCCCGAATAAAGCTGCGTCGCTGCTCCGCAAATTTTCTGCAATTCCGCAGAATGCCGAATTTCAGAGGCCTCTTTCCAGAAAGTTCTGGCCTGCGATACTGCTCTTTTGGTCCCACCTTCGTAAACTTTCCAGTCCAGCCCGAGGGAAATCCGCGCAAAATTCTGCTGCACGGGAAAGTTCATCGTCATGGGAGAAAAATCCTGCCCGGTGATTCCTCGGGCGCCGATTTTTGAGAAAAGCACATCACCCGCATCATCAGTATTGTAGGCTCGCGCCTCCAGGCCAATGCTCGGGAACCAGTGAAATTTCGCCCGTTGCTCCGCCACCCTGCTGGCTTGGAGATCTTCTTTAGCGGCGCGCAGGACCGGAGACGAATCCTGGATCCGGCTCCAGATTTCTGAAAATCCCACTTCCCTGGCGGGAACAGCCGCTCCCAATGCGGCTGACCCTAGTGCGGTTATAAAGAAGAAAGCACCCACTCCCAGCAATACCCGATAACTGCTCACCATGACCCTCACTTATCCCTGCATTTCTGAACGGAGAGAGCGCGCAGCCGCATCCGTTTTCAGAAGTTTCGCTTCCAGAACCTTGCTCATGACCTGACACGCGCTGCGAACCTGTGGAATGGCCAGGGAGCAGAACTGGAATACACCCGCTTTTCTCGCATGTAAAAGCCCGGCTTTTTTTAAAACGTTCAGGTGCTGGGTCAGATTCGGGCCCGAAATCCCGAGTTCGCCCTGAATCTCGCCGATATTGAGTTCCTTCTCTCCCAGCAAGTCCAGGATCTTCAGCCGCACCGGGTGAGCCAGCGCACCGCAAAGCTCCGCCTGCAATTCATAGATTACTTCGTTCTTGAGTTTCATTTGCCGTTCTCTTTTCATAAATCTTTCCTCAGGGACTGATATAATCTAGACTTAACTAGTTTGTAAACTAATTAATTAATGTATTGACAAGACAACCAGCCCAACATAAAAGAACAGCCAGGAGATCACCATGAGCATTTGGAATAAAGGATTGGGTACAGGTTTACTTTTGGCGCTCGCGTTGGGCACTGCCGGTTGCAATCAGCAGGTCCAGGATGCACTGCAACGCGAAGGAATGGAGCTGCAACAGAATACTCAAAGGCAGGAAGACCTGCTCGCTCCTTTAGTCGGGCATTATCGGGGAATGCTTCGCCAACCGGACGGCAGCGCCGATAAACCGGTTGCGCTGGTTTTGGTTCCGACCACCATTATTGTCCAGAACCCCGGAAGGAACGATATTACTCAATATCCCAGCCTGGGCGGCACCCTGAACGTCATCGTCCCGCCCCTTCGTGAGGGCGAAGCAGACGATTGGATCACAATTGCTTCTTATGACATGGCAAGTCTGGACGGATTCCGAAGTCGGCTGACCCTGACTGGAAACATTCAAAGCGCGTCGATTGGCTTCATCAAAGTTCATTTTGACGGCGTGGTGCACCCGGACTATTCCATCACGGCTCGGATCAGCACCTCACTGAAGGGCGAGGTCGGAACTTTGGAACTGACCAAAATCGCTGACACTCTCTGATCGAGGTATTCAAAATTGTACGATCGGTTTCTTGATCAAACCCGTAGACGGAACATCGTCCTGAACGCGTGGCCAGCCGTCGACATAAGTGATCGGGTCCATCAGCAGCGGCCGCCGCCTCGTACCAGGCTGACCTGGATTGATTTCCGCGTTGGTGTCGATTCCATGATAAAGAATCCAATCCTGGCCCGCCGCGTCCGTGAAAATCGCATTATGGCCTGGCGCTTTCCACTGACCGCCTGCCCGCAGAATGGCACTGCTTGTCTTGCCCGTGGATTGACCAAAAGTTTCGAAAGGCCCCAAAGGACTTTTGGCACGGGCGACCCTGACCTCATAGAGATCAAAGCAATCATCACCTGAGTAAAACATGTAATACCAGCCATTGCGTTTGATGACCCAGGGAGCTTCCTGAAGCCGTTCGTAACCGTCGGGAAGATCGGTTCTCGGAAAAACCAGATCAGAGGAAAGACTCCCCTCTTTGAATTTCAATCCATCTCCATCCAGTTCCCGCCCTTTGAGCGGCTTGAAACCGGAGCCCCAATAAAGATAAATACGTTTGGTGTCGGGATCTTCGAAATAATGAGGATCGATATCTTCGAATCCTGTACCGATGGACAAGGGCTTACCGCTGTCTTTGAAGGGACCAGCAGGAGAATCAGAAACCGCAACAGCCAAGGCCATGGTCTTCGTCTCGTTATGCTCAGCCGTATAGTACATCAGATATTTACCGCCTCGTTGAGCGACGTCCGGAGCCCAGGTGTTGGGCTTTTTGTTTCCCCAAGCGGGCAGTTCCGGCAAAGCATCGGGCAGGCGTTGCCAGCTCACGAGATCTTTGGAGCGGATGAGCTGGATATGCTCAAATTTGCCATTCACAACGGATTGGGTTCCGTACGCATAATAGTAACCATCGCTGGCTTTGAGAAATCCCGGATCAGGGAAATCGAAATCTACAATCGGGTTTTTGAAAAGGATTCCAGGCCGGAGGTGCACAAGTGATTGAGGCTCAATGAGCTTTTTGAGCGGGACGACGCAATCATTCTTTGCGGCATGGCTGACTTCAGCCGAGCCGAGCAAAAAAACCAAACCCCAAAATCCTGCGCATTTCAATTTTGCAGTTCCCAATACTCTCTATGGTAATTAGAGAGAGGCCCGATAGCAACATTCTGAATTATAAAGTTAATCAGTTTACGTCCTAGCAAAATCAGGGATGATGTATGCTCCTGCATTCTTTGCAGATACCGTGTGAGAACTCAGCCTCGGTATGCTGTTCAATATAACTTTCCACCTCACGCCAGTAGCCCTGATCATCGCAGATTCTTCTTACGGCTTTCTTGCTGAGATTCCATAGGAATCTTTGAATCCCCCATGGAGCTGGACAGCAGAGAAGCCCGCCTCAATCAGCGACTGCTTCACTTCCTGCTCAGATCGACGGTGTTCGTAGGGTGGGCCCAACTCGAGCGGTTGGGACCGGTCAGCAGGAATCGCCCAGTCGACAATGAGAATGCGCCCCTCGGACCGAAGCACCCGCGTGGCCTCCCTCAGCGCTTCGGAAGGACTTTCAAACTCATGAAAGACATTGCCCATGATCAGAAGATCAATAGAGGAACTGCCAAGCGGAAGCTTTTCTCCATGACCGACATGGATACTGACTCGTGTTCCGAGCGGATGATCCTCAAGCCTCTTTTTGAAATATGAATTCATTTCAGAAGACGAATCCACCGCCTCAATTGCAGCCGGGGGTGTGCTTGAATTCAGAAGCGCCAAGGAAAAGTAACCCGTGCCGGAACCGATATCTGCAACACGATACCCCGAAACCAATTGCGCGGCTTCAATGATGGCTCCTGGCGGAATTCTTTCCTGTCGCTCAGGGGAGTCTAGACGCGCTGCGTTTTTCGGATCAAAAACTTTTTCGTTATGGGAATGGGACACGAGAACTCCTTATTTTATCAACCCGCGGGGCATCGTATGTCAAAGTCTGCGTCGTTGTCAAAAACTGCGCTCCCGGTATGGGGCACCAGATGTTATTGTCCAGACCACGAGGTGATCCATGAAAACCATCATTCTTCTGTTCCTTCTCGCTGTGAGTTTTACTACAGGTCTGGCAGAGGCCTCCGTTATGCCCGCAAATGCGGAGCAAAGCTCAGTGGAGCTCGAAGGCCAGGTATTATGGCAGGGAAGAAACGACGCGGCAATTCCGGGTGATACTGGGACCCGTTTCTCGCTCCGGGAGATTCTCAAATCATCCACTGCCGGTTTTCGCCTGGAGGCGAGTTACCCGCTTTCAGAGCGCTCGCAGCTGCGTGGAGTTTTTGCGCCGCTGACCATTCAGGATTCCGGAACACTCCTGAGTCCCGTCAGCTTTCAGGGAAGCTCTTTCAATACGACTGAGCCCATCGAAACCATCTTCAAATTCAACTCCTATCGCCTGACCTATCGCTACCGGTTCATTCAGAATGATGACTGGACACTTTTCGCGGGCCTAACGGCAAAAGTCCGGGATGCTAAAATCAGCCTGAGGCAGGGCTCCGCTTTCCAGGAGAAAGCGAATCTGGGTTTTGTTCCCCTCCTCTACTGCGCGGCTGCTTATCATTTCAATACCGACTGGCAGGCCGAACTTGAATTCGACGCCTTGGCAGCCCCGCAAGGAAGAGCCGAAGACCTGCGTCTTGCGCTGCGTAAGAACTTCTCCGTGCGAGGCCTGAGTGCCGCGCTCGGGTACCGGATACTTGAAGGCGGAGCGGATAATAAGACGGTCTTCACTTTTGCCTTGTTCCACTACGCGACTGCCTCGGTTGGTTTTGAATTTTAGTGAACGAATTAAAGTTCCACCCCACCCGACTTGACAGGGTTCTTACTGAAACCACCTTTCATATATCCAGATCATCAGAATCTGGAACCGTTCAAAGAAAGGAGGCCTCTATGAATGAAGTCAGGTTTTATGGGTTCAAAGGATCTCGCGCTTTGGCACGCCAGCTTGAGCGGAGGATTGAGAAATGGATCGCCCGCGAACAGGGCTGGCGGTACCGCGGCTCAGAATGGCAGTACCTGCTCGAAATCGAGGAACTCGATAGCTCCTATCAGTGCTCGATTCTGATCCAGACCGGATCACAGGAGCTGCAAAGTCAGGATACCGGCAAAACAATCCAGGATGCGATGACACTTGCCTTGAAGCACTTGCGCAGTACAACTGCGGGAAAAAGAAGCTCTAGAGAGTTTTCTTTTCCGCTCTTCCAAGAAGTGCCAGCTTTTGATTCCTGAAAATCCGGTTCGTATTCAGGCCATTCAACTTTTTTAAACGTGCGACGGACATTCGGTATCGTCGTGCAATTGAAATCAGTGTATCGCCTCGACTCACCCGGTGAGTGGAAGCTCTGCTCTTTACTGAAGACTGGCGACGAGCGGCAGGTTTTGATGCTTCGATGTGGCGGGTAAAATATTTTCTTTGCTGAGCAACCAGTTTCACTTTTTCCTTGGGAACCCAGATTGGATAATGAGAAGTATTTCTCGGCGTCACCTGCCGCAGCAGATGAGGATTAATGCTCCTGAGGTCTTCATAGTTGATATCCGCCCGCTGGGCGATTTCCTTCAGATGAGTGGCGGCTGGAATGTCAAGCTTGTGCACTTCCGGAAACTTGCCAGCGGTCAACCCTGTAAAACCGAATTTTTCACTGTTTCTGCCGATAATAATGGCTGCCAGGAACTTCGGGACATAATTCATGGTTTCCCGGGGAAGAACTTTCTTGCTCACAAGAATCCAGAAATCATGAGTTTGGCCTTTGCGAATCGCCCGCCGGATTCGCCCCTCGCCTGCATTGTAGCCGGCAATGGCAAGGTACCAGGACCCGAACTCCTTATGCAGATCCTTTAAATATCTGGCTGCGGCATGCGTCGAACGGACGATATCGCGTCGCTCATCGAGATAAGGATTATTTTTCAACCCATACCTTCGGCCCGTTGCCCGGATGAACTGCCATGCGCCCACGGCCTGCTGACTGGAACGGGCATGGGTGACATAACCGCTCTCGATCATCGCCAGATAGTACATTTCGCGAGGAACACCCTGCTCTTTGAGGATGTTCTGGACCAGCTCTTTATAATACGCACCACGTTCCAGAAAAGTCCGGAAACGAGCCTGATCTTTCACCGTAAAATAGGTAATCCACTTCTGGACATCGGCATTGATTTCAATCGGCACCCGCGAGTGCGGATCCGGTTCCACTTCCAGGTCGGCGGCGAGGATCTCCTGAAGCAAGTCACGGGTTGGTTCGCTTACCGCCACCTCCGGACTGGCCGCTTGAGGTTGCACACGCGTAGTCGCGCAACCCGCGATGAGCAGCAGTGCGCTAGTGGTTAAAATCAGATTGATAATTTGGTATTGAAACTTCATGTTTCTAAAATCCATCCTTGGATAAATGTAAGTTAATAAGCTGTCTTATACAACTTGACTGGGGCCACCTTTTTGCGGGTCCGGATATTTATCATCTCCACACTCACGGAAAAAGCCATGGCAAAATATACGTAGCCCTTCGGAATATGGAAGCCAAGCCCTTCGGCAATGAGAGTCACTCCGATCATGACAAGGAAGGCCAGGGCGAGAACCTTGATCGTGGGGTGCCGATCCACGAACTCGGCAATTGCACGCGAAGCGAACATCATCACTCCGACAGCAATAACCACGGCCGCGACCATGACTTCGATCTGCTGGGCCATGCCGACCGCGGTAATGACTGAGTCCAGTGAAAAGACGAGATCCAGAATAGCGATCTGAAAAAGAACAGATCCAAATTTGCCTTTGGCGCTCTTGGACTTCTCGACAGCAGCTTCTCCTTCAAGAGAGCCGTGGATTTCCATGGTACTTTTCCAGAGGAGGAAAAGCCCGCCGAGAAGCAGGATCAGATCTCTTCCGGAAATCTCCTGGTTCAAAGCCGTGAATAGCGGCGAAGTCAGACGCATCATCCAGGTCAGCGAAAACAGAAGCAGAATTCTGGTCACCATGGCCAGCGTCAGACCGATTTTACGCGCTGCATTCCTCTCCTGAGACGGAAGTTTGCCAACCAGAATCGAGATAAAAATAATGTTATCAATACCCAGGACGATTTCTAAAGCAGTCAAGGTTAAAAGCGCAATCCACGCCTCGGGATTCGTCAGCAATTCCATAGAAATACTATGGAACGTTTACTTCGCAAATTCAACACAAACGACTATTGGACCTGAAACTCGCCGATTTTCCCTTCCGCTCCAGATTCATCAGCCAACCAGAGTTCATAACGCCCCTCGGGGAGAACACCGACTTCCACAGATCGAGAGTGGGGCCTGACTGCCATCGTGCAGAAATCCCCGTTCCGGACGAAAGCGAAATCTGTGAGCACAATACGTCCCGTCTCGATTTCAACCCGGGTCTCCACGGGAGCGGGCCGATAGCAGAAATTGGGGAACAGCTCAGCCAACTCAATCCGCACCGGCTCATTTTCGTCGTAGACCGGATTAATTCTCGCCTCAACAGGCTCCACGCGTACTTTAGTCCAGGTTCCGTCGCCTGAAAGATCTTCCGCGCCTAAGGCAACTTGAGAAACGGCGACAATCCCAAGCAGACCCGATAAAACGGCAAGTGTTTTCAGTTTCATGAAAGTCCCTTTCGTATCGTTTCAAGCCGGGTAAGCAGGTCCTTCCGCTTTCGCTTCACAGGCATGGGATGCGCCTAGAAATTTTTCAAAAAAACCGCCCCCACTCGGTTGATTGATCTTGATCTGCCGGGGTTTGGCGGACTCCGGCTTGGGAATATAAAGACGCAAAACGCCATCCTGATAATTTGCCTCGATTCGATCAGCATTCACTCCCGAAGGAAGAGCAACGCTGCGCTGAAACTTTCCGTAGCGTCGCTCAAAATACTGCAAGCTGCCATCGGCCGCGCTGGAATCCCGATTGCGCTCACCGGAAATCATAATCTGGTTATCAGCGCACTCGATCCTGATCTGTTCTTTGGGGATGCCCGGCAATTCAAGAGTCATCAAATAATGATCCCTGCTCTCTTCAAGATCGCAGGCCGGCTGCCAGTTCCTTTCCAGGAGCTGATCCATTCCGAATTGGGTGACAAATAAACTGTTCATAACGAATTCCTCCTTTATTTATTGTTTTGGGCTCTCGCGTGCCTCTGTTTAAAAAAATGGGTGATATTTTTCTGCTGTCAAGTACGGGGTCACCGGATTTACGTCAAGCGACCCACGAGCTGTTCGTTCAATTCAGGAAGCCAATCGCTGAATTTGAAGAGTTCATTCTGCTCCCGGCATTTTTGACAGTACCGATCAAAAACGGAGCGGACAGGAAACTCTTCCGCGCAAAGATTGCAGCGTCTTGTTTTTGCACCCTGTCGGAAGCGAGTCCGGGGTGCTGAAAATTCCTTGGTTCTTGCCATTTGTTTTCTCCCTTCTTTTAAAAGTCCGACCTCCCTACGGATTCGGAAAAAACATTTTCTGCATCCAGCCATTGCCCAGCTGGTATTTAAACAATGGTTCCGACCGTTTTCTTGTCAAGCCAGGTGGCACCTCAAATGAATTAACCGTCGCCAATGAAGCAATTATCACCCAGAATATTCATTATTTGAGTTTACTCCGGGACTACGGCACCCTAAAGAGATATGAATTTACAAAAAAGTTGGGTCTCATGGTCTTTGCTTGGAATACTGAGTGCCTGCTTGCTGGTCTTGAGCCGTGTTAACTTCTTATTGTTCCACAGCATCGTGGAAATTTTTTGCCTGATCATCATCTTCGCGGCTTTTCTTTTTGCGTGGAACTCGCGGCAGTTTGAAAACAGCTACCTGATCGTGATCGGTACGGCTCTCGCCCCAGTCGGACTGATCGAGCTGCTGCATTTCTTTTCCTACAAAGGCTATTCGCTTTTTCCGGATTATGATGCAAACCTCCCCACTTCCTTTTGGATAGCATCGCGCTACATCCTGGCAAGCGCTTTTCTGATCGCGCCCTTCGTGTTGAAGCATAAAATCCCCGCAGGTCCGCTCGCCGCCTTCTGGATGTTCTGCGCGATCATCCTGATCGTACTGATCTTTCGCGGAGATTTCCCGACCTGTTACATCGAAGGCACGGGGCTAACTCCATTTAAAATCTGGAGCGAGTACCTGATATCAGCTCTCTTCCTCATAGGCCTAGGCGCCCTGATACGCCACAAAGCAGAATTCGACAAGAAGGTACTAGGGCTGTTGATCGCTTCCATATTGCTGATGGTTGTATCCGAACTCGCATTCACTTCGTATTTTGGTGTTTACGATTTTGCCAATGCACTCGGGCACGTTTTCATGACTGCGGGCTTTTATTGCTTATACAAGGGAATCCTCGAAACCGGAATCCGCGAGCCTTACAACCTGCTGTTTCGCGATCTCTCGGAAGCCAATCAGCGATGGAAGACGATTTTTGACAATGTTCATGATGCTATCTTCATGCACGATCTTGACGGGACCATTCTTGAAGTAAACGAGCAAATGCCGAAACTCTATCAAGTATCCCGGGAAGAGGCGACCCGGTTTTCCATTTCGCGGGACTACTCGAGTCCGGAGAACTCGACGGATCAGCTTCCGGCCATTTGGGCGAAGGCAGTTCGCGGCGAGTCCCAGCTTTTTCAATGGATAGCCAGGCGGCCCCACTCCGGAGAGGCATTTAACGTTGAAGTATTTCTGCGAAAAGTCCGGCTCAAGGGACGGGACCTCATCCTGGCTAATGTCCGTGACATCACGATGCGCAAAAAACTGGAAAACGACCTGAGGGCCGCGATTGAAATTCGCGATGAGTTCCTTTCGATCGCCTCCCATGAGTTAAAGACTCCTCTCACGGCATTAATTCTGCAACTGCAACTCACACAGAAAAAACTTGAAAAAGGCAGCGACCCAAAGGGTGCGCTCCTGGTCCAGCCCATAGGGCAAGTGAAACGGATCACCGCGCTATTGAATGAGCTCCTGGATGTGACTCGCATCAGATCAGGAAATTTATTTCTCGAGAAGACTTCATTTAACCTCTGCGAGTCCGCGCAAGAGTCAATAGAAGCCTTTAGGGAATCAGCCTCTAACATCGGAAGCCGCATCACTCTCGACGCTCCCGAGCTGATCGTGGGCTACTGGGACCACAGCCGGATCAGTCAAATTTTTAACAACCTGCTCTCTAATGCGATCAAATACGGAGGAGGCGGGCCGATCGAAATAGCAATCGAAAAAATCGAGGCCTCCGATCTGGCAAGGTTCAGCGTCAGGGATTATGGGATCGGTATTCCGAAAAACCTTCAGGCTAACATTTTTGATCGGTTTGAAAGAGCCGTGACCGGCAACAAGATCAGTGGACTCGGCCTGGGACTCTACATTGTTCGCCAAATAGTGGAAGCGCATGGCGGCTCGATCCGAGTTGAGAGCGAGCCAGGCAAAGGCACTCTTTTCGTCTGCGAACTGCCGCTCCGGAGAGCCTGATTCCGGGCCAATAGGTTTCATGCATTCGAGGCATTAAACTTGAATAATCACGAATCCGAATGACTCAATCCATGTCAGACCGGTTAAGAAGCATGAGTGACCGCATTTTAGAACTCTGGGAAGAGCGGGTCCGGGCCACTGTCATAGCCGCTCGGAATCTGGAACCCTCGCATTTGCGTAATTCGATTCCACTCGTGCTTGAAGCTCTCGCTTATACTTTGGATCACCTGGAAAAGAGTGAAGAGCCTGAACTTAGCGTTTCTCAAGCCCATGGACTCGAGCGCGCCTCCCGGCCCGAATATTCGATCAAGCAGGTTATCCTGGAATACCGTCTGTTACGACGCACGATTTTCGACGTGCTCGCTCCCGATCTGGTTGATCCACGCGCACGCAACGCAATCATCAATGTAATTGAAGTCGGGATTTCGGAGGCAACCGCTGCCTTTGCTGATTACCAATACCGTCTCCGGGAGCAATTCATTTCTGCGTTGGCCCACGATTTGCGCAATCCCCTCACCGCTGCAAAAGCCGCCGCGCAACTGAACCTGCGGCACCCCGAAAGAGTGGACTCCTCCCAGATCCTATCCGCTCGCATCGTGGACTCGATCAGCCGCACAGAACGAATGATTCAAGATCTTCTGGATTCGAATCAAGTCCAGGCCGGTGGAAAACTTCCACTGAATTACGAACCCAATGACATGCGAGTCATCATCAAAATGACGTTGGAAGAAACAACAACCGCCTTGGGTGATCACTTCAAATTCGATCCGGGAACCTCCCCTGTTTCAGGGCATTGGGATACCGGTTACATAAAGAGAGCGCTCGAAAATTTATTGGTCAATGCCGTCAAATACGGAGATCCCTTGACCCCGGTGAGCATCTCTCTTGATGAAAATCAGGGACTTGTCACCATATCCGTTCATAACGCGGGAGAACCCATTTCAAAAGCTGATCAGTACACGATTTTTGACCCTTTCAGGCAAATTGTGAAACTTAAAAAAGAGAAAAAACAGGGATGGGGTATCGGACTGTCTCTGGTCAAAGGAGTTGCCCAAGCCCATGGAGGAACTATCTCCGTTGAAAGCAATGAGAAAAGCGGCACGACCTTCACCCTGACTCTTCCGCTTGAGCCCTCCGACGCCCACAAGATAGCAGCTTAGTCAAAATTCAAAGTGAAGCTGCGTCTGGGCCTCGAGCGGAGATGATTCCATGTGATCACAAAAAATTTCATATTTGATGACGGGCCGGGTGCCCGCATGAATGACAAAGAATGAATTCTGCGGATAACGCGCCTTTAAGAGTCGCTTCGCCTGGGTGATCAGGGTGATATTGTCCGGATCATCGTCTGACATCCCGAAACGGTGATGAGGATTATTTCCGTACTGTTCCATGGCCGCTTCCACGCAGCGGATGATCGCGCGCTTTTTGAGCTCAGCGGTGGACTTCCGCTCTCCTCCCCCACCCAACTCGGGGCCGAGGACGGGATGACTGACGGGATAAATTTCCAGATAGTTGGGCTCTCGCGAAAGAAATCCGGCCTTAGCCAGTTGCGAAAGGCCCTCGCGAATCGTTGCCGGATCATGCCCTCTTGCGGTGATCAGCGCGACGGGCCGCTCATTGTGAACGGCATATTCGAAACATTCCCAGGACGGCCCCTTCCAATGAAAATCGGGTAATTCCAAGGCTTCCTGAATATCTTGCACAAAGGGCTGGCGCGCTCCCGAACCCAGCGCCGGGTGGTCACGAAACTTCCGGAAGCTTCCAACCCGATCATCGCCATTGACGCCAAAGAACTCATACGGACCGGGCTTGCCCAAACTGCTGCTGATTTTCGCAAACTCCCCCGTGCTGACGGCCCGCTCCGCCCCGGTGCGCAGATCGTAGATGAAGATGGGGGTCTGAAGGTGCAAAACATTGTCGTCGAGATCGAAGAAATAAAAACTTCTTCCACCTTTCTCGGAGTTCCGATCAGGCTGGAGCGGAAGCCCAAAACCCAGGTCCAATTGCGAAGGCCCCCTGCTGTTATTCATGTTGCCGGTCATTCTTACTAGATGCGATATTTAAGCAGGCGAGTCAAGCGAGGGAAACCGTAGAAAAAACCAATAGAAACCACCTCCACCCCTCCGATTGGATGAACAGGTCAACTGAGACTCAATTGAGCACCTTTCTTAAATTTGGTATCTTCGACTTCCATGACGAGCCTGAATTTAAAAAAAGAGGGCAGCGGCTATGATGACCTGGCGATTGCGAGTGCTTATGTTGATGGCCCAAACCTCTGCATTCGTTTTTCGAATGGTCAGAAATGGACTGTGGATCTGAATCTTTATTATTATTCATTTCCCGCTGCAAGCAAGCTCAGCGACAGAGCCTATGCCATCCGAATGAAAATCGAGTCCAAACAAATCAAATGGCCGAACGGATTCAAGCTTTCAGTCAAAAGTATTCTGACACATGGAGTGCTGGAAGCCGGGAGAGTTGCGTAACTTTGAACGAGTATTTAATTCGACGGATTCGGATCGGCCAACAGCCGGTGGAGGGACGGCAACGGCAATTCGTGACGAGCACAACAACTTGTTTTTATTACAGAAATTTCCAAAAAATTCCCCTCATGAATTACCCCAAAAATCCGAATCGTAAACTATGGGAATCCGCGCACACTCGCGCCCTTCGAAACTGAATCCGTACTGGATCTCCATTCTGGCGACCGGGCTTTTTCTCTCCATCCCGTCGTCGTTCGGGGTTGCGGGCGATTGCATTGCCCCGCTGCTCAAGGCGCTGAAGAGTTCAGCCCCGGCCAGAGTTTCCGCCTCGCGCGCAGTACTGTCCTCGGTCAAGGTCGAGCGGCTTACCGCGCCGAAGATCACCCAACTGATCAAAACCATCCTTGAGAGCGAGGACCCGGCGCTTGTCACAAGGGCTCGCACCCAATTCGAGCGGGCGGTCCGGGAAGGCCGGAAGGCGCGTTCCGCCGCCCTGAAGGAACTCGATGCCGCAAGCGAGGCGAGTTGGCCAAAAGATGGCGTGGAGTACATGTTCTATCCCGATCAGTTCGGCAGCGCCGGAAAAACCGGCACCTTCCACACCGCCGCGGAAATGGTGCCGTATCTTAAGAAGCTCGGGGTCGACACGCTGTATCCGTTACCTTTTCTGAAATCAGCGGGTCTGGACGGCGGGTTTGATGTCATCAGCTTCACGCAGATCAATCCGAAGCTGGGCGGCAACGCGGCCTTCGAGGCCTTTCTCGCGGCGGCGAAGAAACACAACATGAAGGTCAAGATGGACCTTATCCTGAACCATGTTTCCGATCAGCACGAGTGGTTCCAGGGACTGGTCCGCGGTGACCCGAAATACCGCAAGTACTTCATCACCCGGGATAAGCCACCGGAGATCATTCGCCGGTATGAGAGCGAACAGGGGAAGGTCGTTGTCTATCGCGAGCTGGACGCCCGGGGCAAATCGGTCGAGGTGCATCGGCGCCTGATCTTTCCGGACATCGCCGACAGTCATTACCGCGAAATCACGATGACCAACGGAAAAAAGATCTGGGTCTATCATACGTTTTATCCGTTCCAGCTCGACCTGAATTACGCCAATCCCGATGTGCTCGCGGAGGGCTATCAAATCCTTGGCCACTGGGCGAATAAGGGGGTCGACGTGTTTCGGCTGGACGCCATTCCGTTCATCGACAAGACCGCAGAAAATCACGTGCGGACGCATACGGTCGTCGAGTTCATGAGCAGCTATTTGAAACAGGTGGCGCCGCACTCCCGGCTGATGGTCGAGGCGTGCCAACCACTCGACGATATCGTCAAGTACTTCGGCCGCGAGATGAAGATGAAAGTTTCAATGGGCGCGCGCGGGGCGCGGGTCATCGACACTCCGAGCGAGTCGCAGATGGCATATCAGTTCAAAGGCATGAACAACAAGTGGCTGTCGATCGAGAGTCGCAGCAAGAAGCACTACTACGATTATATGTCCGAGCTGAAACGGCTGGAGGCGAGAGGCGAGGTGCCTTCGAACGCCATCTGGGCGCAGATACTGAGAGTGCATGATGAGTTGACCCTCGAAATGGTACCGGACGCGCAGAAGCCGATCATGCAAAAGCTGATCGCCGATGGACGGGGCGCTTCGTTCCGTGAGGGGAACGGGGTCGCCGGACGCGCGGCCAACTTCCTCGGCAACGACAAGGACCGCATCCGGCTGGCCTATTCGATGCTCATGAGCGAGGACGGCATGCCGGTGATCTACTACGGCGACGAGATCGCGGCGCAGAACAATGCGGCCTTCGTCGTGAGCGAGGATGCCGCCCGCAAACAGTACTTCCAGCAGGCGAAAATCAAGGTGCTCGGAACGAAGGATGCGCGCGACCTAGGCCGCGGACCGCTTTCGAAGGATGCGTTTGTCGCGGCTGCCGAAGGACGGGCTTCAGAACTCAGCAACGAAACGTTCACCAACCTTCAGGCGATGATTGCCGCGCGAAAGCAAAGCGTCGCGATGCGACGGGGCAAGACTGAAATGCTGGCGAACAACCGCAACGACGTCATCTCTTTCTTCCGTAGTCATAAGGAAAGCGGGCAGAGGGTCCTGGTCGTTCATAACCTTGGCGAAAGCGTTAAGGCGATTCAGATCGAAACGGGAGACGCTCTCGGAAGCGGGAGCATACAGGTGAACGATCTTCTCACGGGCCGGACGAGGACCCTCCGGGCGGAAAACGGCAAGGTGAGCGTCACGCTCGGGCGCTATGAGTCGGTCTGGCTGACGCCCTCAAAGCCCTCAAAATGATCGATCCCGCAGCCTTGCGTAACTGCTACATCCAACAAAATGCCATACAACCCCGGAAATGCGCGGACCAGCAGTCGGAGTAGTCCTCGCCACATGAGGCGGAGGCCGACTCAGTGCAGGCGGTCACGCACGCCTCACTTCCGTTTCCGGCCTGGGCAGGGACGGGGGGAATCATTGAAATTGTCATTGCAATCACGGCCATCAGAATCATTTTTTTCATAATCAGTGCTCCTTTATTCAGTTCTGAGCACTGGATAATACAGAACTCGCCGCGCAAGCCATGCTTTCATTGAATGGGCCGCTGAATACAGTTACAAAAAGTTACTGGATGTACATTCACGGTTTCAAAACATCCTCCTGAAATTCCGCTTTTAGAATTCCGTAAACCACCATGTCCTCGCGCCTGCCGTTCCTAACAAGCTCTTCTCTGAGATATCCCTCTTGTTTCATCCCGATCTTTTTCATCACTTCGCCTGAAGCAGGATTGGAGGCTATGTAGCGAGCGGAAATTTTGTGCAAGTTTAAAGAATCAAAACCAAACCGAATTATCGTTGCTGCTGCTTCAGTACAATACCCTTTATTCCAGTAAGGAACTCCCACCCAATAACCCAACTCTGCCTTGCTTTGTCGCTCATTTATAATGAGATCGATTGCCCCGATCAACGGACCATTCCCCTTCACTACCATTGCAAATATTGCATTTTTCTTCTGCCGCCAAGCCTCAGCTTGGCCACGAATCCAGACCTCTGCAGCTCCATCTGGATAGGGGTGCGGTATCGCCGCCGTCGTGGAAGCAACGGCTGGATCTCCTGCGAGGTGCTGAACATCTTTCGCATCCCCAAGAGTAAATGGACGCAGGATCAGACGCTTGGTTTCTAAGGTCGGTTGAGTCATGAACCCGATCTAATCACGATCCCTGAAAACAAAAAAGCCCCCGGTACAAACCTGCTACTCAACACGATAATATCGCGCACTACGTCCCGCCCCCTGCCCTCGAGACAAGCTTAAGCTCCAGCAACCGTCCCAAAATCTGCTTGGCCGTTACAGATGGAATCTTCAGCTTTTCAGCTGATTTTCAGAAAGCAATTCATTCTTCGTTCCTGCACCTGCCAAGACCCCCTGTAGAACTTCAACCTGTCTGAGCATGCAGTCCACAAAGAAATGGAGCCAATGATGGCTCCCTTCAATACGGGTCGATGGCTCGATTATACCCAATTATTCTGGGTAACAAAAAACCCGGGCCACTCTTTCGAATGATGCTTCCCTACGGGTCACCTGAGCCGATTGCCGTCAATATTGTGAATAATAACCCCCAGCCATAAGGCAATCATTAACCTTATGGGTTAATTTTATTCTGCTACCATCCGACGTGGATATATGCTACGTTTTAATTAACCTTTAGGGTTAATATACATAACTGGGTGTGGAAATACACTTCAAGGACAAATACATCGCAGAGCTATGCAACACCCAGAAAGTCGCCATTAAGCGACTTGGCGCCGTGTGTGCAAAGATACTTCGTCGCAGGCTTGATCAACTGAGAGCAGCTCCACATCTTGGAACCATGAAGGCATTGTCTGGACGATGTCACGAACTAAAGGGAGACAGAAAAGGACAGCTGTCTTTAGATTTAGAACAACCCCTACGACTCCTTTTTGAAGGCGAAGGGGAAAACATCTACAAGGAGGATACCGGACTAGATTGGAATCTAGTGAAATCGGTAAACATCCTTGGGATCGAGGATACCCATGAGTGACTCCATTAAAAATGAGTATCTACCAGACAGCGTATCTTCACCGGGCGAAACGCTGGTAGAACTTCTCGAAGAAAAAGGAATGACCCAAGTTGAATTCGCAAAGCGGACTGGTCGCCCCATTAAAACGATCAATGAAATTGTCAAAGGTAAGGCCGCCCTCACCTCTGAATCCGCCATTCAATTTGAAAGAGTCTTAGGCGTACCGGCTGAATTCTGGAATCAAATGGAAGCCAATTACAGAGCTTTTCTTGCTCGCACAAACGAGCTTGATCGGCTCAGCGACCACGGCGACTGGCTTAAACAGTTCCCAATTACTGAGATGATTTCTCGGAAGTGCATCAAGGACCTGCGCTCAGATAAGGCCGCACTCAAGATTGAGCTACTTAATTTCTTTGGCGTCGCATCACCAGAACAATGGTCAAAGGGATGGGGTCAAAGACAAATCGCCTTCCGAAAGTCGAACAAACTTGAAGCAAAGGTCGGCCCAACCTCGGCATGGATACGACAAGGAGAGATCGAGGCAGAAAAGATTGAATGTGCTGAATTCGACGAACACAAATTGAAAGCAGCACTCCCTGAATTACGGTCACTAACGGTAGACTCACATCCTGAAACCTTTGTCCCCAGACTTAAAGAAATTTGTGCCTCCGCTGGGGTTGCCGTCGTCTTTATGCCTGCATACAAAGGCGTCCCTGTCTGTGGCGCAACACGCTGGCTGACACCGAAGAAAGCAATGGTTTTGCTCAGCCTTCGTTACAAAACCGACGATCAACTCTGGTTTACGTTTTTCCATGAACTCGGGCATATTTTAAAACATGGCAAAAAGGACCTATTTGTCGATTTTGAAAGAAAGAACACACCCCGCACCCAGGAAGAAGATGAAGCCGATTCATTTTCAGCTGAAAGCCTGATTCCTCAGCACCTACTCAACGAGCAATTGAAGCAGGTTACTCATCTTTCACACGAGGCCGTTCTAGGGCTTGCTCAGACCCTTAGCATCTCTGCTGGAATTCTCGTGGGCCGTCTACAATTCATGAAAAAGCTTCCACACAGCCACCTTAATGATCTAAAGCAGCGTTTTGCATGGTGTGAAGAATAGCCGGAGATCCCAAGACAAGCTCTGCATTCTTTATTTCAGTCATTCTGAAACAGTACGAAATTCCGGCATGGCGCCGACCTGGGCCCACGGACGTAGTCCTCGAAACGCAGCAACTTAAGACCCTCTTTCAATCCGGATTTCTTAGCTTCCATTGGATTGAGTTCCCTTACTCGTTGCCGAAGGCGAGCATAACTACAAGAACAGCGCACAGATCAAAAACACTAAATTGAAAAGTCCATGCACAAAAATAGATCCAGTGAGTGATTGAGATTCTTTTCTAATCACAAAAAGTAGAAACCCCATCGGGAGCGCCAAAAGGGTCTGAAGACTTAGAATCTGGACTGCCGGTTCAGGACTAGAAAAATATCCAAAAAAACCCAAGCTTGATTTTGTAGCATAGACCAGCAAAAGAACTGGAAGAAAAAGCCCCGAATGATGAATCGCAAAAAATACAGACGACGAGATCGCGATAGTTCGTTCGGATTTCCCACTTTTTCGCAACCAACAGGGAAAAGCCTGCCGGTAAATAATTTCTTCAAAAAAAGGCGCCAAGAAAACTAAATATAGCCAAAGCAGCGGAGATTTTAGGTCAAAAAGATGCAAGGGCTGAAGTCTACGGGGCCCGCTTCTGCTGATTTGCATAGGACCGGGCCCGCTCTCTGCGATTTGATAAACTATAGCCTATGGCGGCTCCAGAAAGAGAAGCCCCAAGGAGCCGCATACGCGCTCCTTGGTCTCGTTGTCTAGAGTGTAAGAAAAAGTATTCTCCCTCTCCCCGGCTGAAGCTCCGTCAAAAAACCTGCGGTGAGCTTGGCTGTCGACGCAGGCATCGGGCGCGGTATCGACGATACTACCGAATCCGAAACCCAGAAGTCGAGCAGGAGTCCCGCAAAAAGACCCGCGCGAATCGCCCGACCGATTTTTGGAAAATTTACCGAAGAGAACACCTATCTGCAACTGAGCGGAATCGAAAGCTTACAAACTTAGAAAGCGCCTAGCCCGTTCGGGTTTGCAACGTCAACTTGATATCGTGCAGGTTATTGATCCTTCAGGGCATTTTGATCTGTTCCTGGGGTTTGCAACGTCACACCGATCGCTGATCAAGGAATGTCGAGCTATGAGAGCTGCCTAAGCAGAAGGGAGCTCCGATGACAATGATGATTCCAGCCGAAGTGCAAGCCGAGATCTTAGCTCTGCACTTCGGCAGTAAAAAGGGTACGCGGGCGATTGCAAAACAATTAGGGATAAGTCGCAATGCCGTGCGCCGCGTGGTTGAGCACCGCAAGGTGAGTCTCAGGCCGGAGCCTTCCGGGCCGCGCAAATCCATACTGGACCCATTTAAACCCAAGGTGGAGGAAATGCTGCAACGCGATCCCAGCATCACGGCAGCACGGGTGCTTCAACAAATTCGTAGAGAAGGATTCTTGGGAGGACGGTGCGCCGTTCAGTACTACGTGAGACAGCTTCGCGCCGTTTCTCAGAGACCTCGCGAAGCGTTTCTTCGACTCGATTTTCCAGCGGGTGAGACGGCCCAGGTGGATTGGGGTGAATTTGGAACGCCGTTTGGCGATGGGGTGAAGATCCATTGTTTTCTTATGGTTCTTTGTCATTCACGGCTGCTTTATATCGAGTTTACGAGGTCTGAGAAATTTGAAGAATTCATCCGTTGTCACGAGAATGCATTTCGATTTTTTGGCAGCAGGGTGCCGCTGGAGATCTGGTATGACAATTTGCGCTCTGCCGTAACTGAACGAATGGGCGGGGTAATTCGCTTTAACTCGAGATTCTTAGCTTACCTCGGACACCATGGAATTCGTCCGCATGCCTGTAACCCTGCGCGCGGCAATGAAAAGGGACGTGTAGAGGATAGCGTAAAATTCGTGCGCTCAAGTTTCTGGGCAGGGCGGTCATTCAAAAACTTTGAAGATCTTTGCACTCAGTCTGCACACTGGCGTGATGAGTTTGCCAACCGCAGAGAGCACCGATCGACTCGAAAGATATCCGTACTTTATTTTGAATCCGCGGAAAAGCCACTGCTGCGTCCGATGAACCCCCATCCCTATGACACATCCGAGGTGCTCTCACGCGTGGTACCGCCCAACTTTCTCATCACTTTTGAGACGAACCGCTATTCGGTGCCTTGGACACTGGTTGGACTCACTCTAACGATTAAAGCCAACGATCAGTGCATCGATTTTTACTATCAGGAACGGCGTGTGGCCCTACACATTCGCTCTTATGATAAATATCAGGTTTTTGAGAATCGCGAACATTTTAAGGAACTCCTCGAGCGCAAACCAGGTGTTACCAAGGAAAGTTGGCAGATTCAGGCAGTCAAAAACATCGGCCCAGCCATGAGCAAATACCTGGAGCTCATTCGAGCTGGCCATCGGTCAATGCGCAAGGAAGTTTCTAAAATCCTCGCCTTGGCTACGATTTACGGTGAGAGCGCAGTCAATTCTGCCTGTCAGGCGCTGCTTGCGGCGGGTATCATCGGTGCAGAGAATCTTGAACTTTCGCTCAAGAGCAGTCATCACCCGAGCGAGCATGAACTGCAGCCATCTCCGCTCCAATTCCAAAATAATAAACTCAATCGTGTAGTTCCCACGGTCGACCTCAGGCGTTACGACGCACTCCTGTTTGCGCCGACCCCGTCTGACGGGCATGAATTGCCTGCAGATGAAAATACACCCGCGTCGACCAAAGGAAATACGAACCATGACCACAAACACGATAACGAGTGCACAGGAGGCTCTCAAAGCGGGGCCGGCAATGACACCGGATCAGATGAGTTCTGAGTATCTCTCAAATTCATTAAAGGAACTGCGGCTCAAGCATTGGAGCGATGCGATGCTTCAGGATCTTTCTGAAATGCTCCCTGCCGAGCAGGGGTTGATTCTCAGATGCCTCAACAAATGGGCAGAGACCGAAAAAGCAAATCGCCGTGCTCAGATGATCGCAAGTAAAATCAGGTCTTCTCGATTCAAGCGAGTGCAGACGATAGACGCTTTTGATTTTTCTCACTGCAAAGCGACACAAGCGATTCAAAAGACATATTTGGCTCTCCATCAAAGTATAGCGGCCGGAAACCTTCCTAGCGCCGTATTCACGGGCACTGCAGGCATGGGTAAAACCCACCTGGCGCGGGCGCTCGGCTACGCTGCTTGCCAAAAAGGGATCTCCGCACTCTTTGTAACGGCGGCCGAGATGGTGAACCAGCTCTCCCACGCACAAAAAGCCTTTAATCTCGAATCAGAATTGAACAAATACCGAAGACCTCAGGTGCTGATCATTGACGAACTCGGTTACGTGCAACTGGATGCTCAGGCGAGCAATCTGTTCTTCCAAGTCATCTCCGCAAGGCATGACCAGGGGCTTGGCACTATTGCCACGACCAACCTGCCATTTGGAAAATTCAATCAGATCTTCGCCAATGACGCCATCGCGCACGCTATCGTCGACCGACTTGTCAATGAGGCTGATGTCTTCTTTATGGAGGGTGCAAGCTATCGGGAACATCAACGAGAGCAGAAACAGAAAACCAAGGCGAAATAAGGAGCCTTTTATTCGGGCGGGGTCACAGAACATGGCCCTGCCCAGACTTACGCCTTAATCGGCAAACAGTCAGGCGAGCTCACGTCCAAGCCTCCAACCGGGCCCTGTTCAAATCAGCAAAACCGGGCGATGGGCCCCACGCATCGCTGCAAAAGCGGGCCTTGTAGACTCCAGCGCTTCCAAGTTACAGCAACTACGGGTCATATTCGTCCCCATCTTACCCCTCGTCGGGGGGCGGCGGTGGCGGATACGTCAGTAGTTCAAGGCCGCGCTGGTCGCGAGCTGGTTCGTCCGTGGTGTACACAACTGCCGAGGTGCGGGCACTAACGCCGGTTCGACAGAGCGTCGAGGCGCGAGCGCCTCTGCCTGACCCTCGGGACGTCTTCCTATGCCACGCGTGGGACGACCGACAAGGGTCCGCCAAGGAGCTGCACGATTTGCTCGTCTCGCGCGGCGTTTCCGTATGGTTTAGCGAGAAGGACGTTGCCCTCGGTACGTCATTGTTACGCGAAATTGATAAGGGCTTAGCGAAGTCGCGAGTTGGGATCGTGTTGGTGACGCCTGCGCTACTACGCCGTCTCAAAGGAGAGGGCATCGCCGACAAAGAGCTTTCGGCACTTTTAGCGCGTGACCTGCTCGTTCCCATTGTGCATGGCACCAGTTATGAAGCGCTCCGCGAAGTCAGCCCACTGCTCGGCTCGCGAAGCGGGCTAAGCACTGCGGAAGCGCCGATGACAGATGTCGCGGCCAAACTAGCCGAGCTGGTTACCCTGTAACTTTCTTGCCCGGCTCTGCCAAAATTAGCTGAGGTCTTGAAAAGTCTCGGTTTCGATCAGTTAATTAAGGGTTGCGCGGGATTTCCCGTTACCGCAACCTTCTGACTCATGAGCATTACGCGAAAAAGAATAGGGGCCTATAAACGAACGAATCAATACGCCAAAGCTATTGTTGCCGTTATTTCAGTCGCGGGAAATCACCGCACTCGGCACGACACTTTTATCGATTCAAGCTTGTTGGTCTTAAAGACTCCATTCGGATCTTCCACGTTAAATCGCACGTAGTGAACGCCATCGGCAGTCTCACCAAATTGCGACCCATTCGTTTGTTTGATTCCGGCCGAAAGCGCACAAGAAAAGGAAATGCCATCTGGAGTAAGCTCCGCTTCTACGGTGGTAAATGCGCCTTGATAAAGCAGTTTTGCTGTTCCATCGAGGATAGGAACCCGCTGCGTAATTTCCGTGTAGAACGTCGAGAGCCCAGCCTCGCTCCATTGTTGAAAATCGACCTTGCAGTCTAATTGCTGATTCTCCGCTTGGGCGCTAAAACTCAGCATGGTCGTAGCTAACATCAACATCGCGATAATGTGGCCTGTCTTCATATAAAACTCCTGGGACATGATTAATAATTTCGGTGGCAGAGCCAAATAACGCAACGAGCCATGACTGTCAATGTTGTTGGCAGATCGCGGGCCACGCACCACAAAGGAATGCCTTTTGTCCGGAGCGTTCGAAAAGGTTCGTGAGCTTGGAAGCTTTGGAATTTGAAGCTATCTCTTCGATTCCAGCGCTATTTTTAACAATCGACCTTACCAGATCCATTAGTCAAATAAGCAGCCCTCCGGTCTGATCCAAAGCGCCTGCGGTCGACGCCAAGGTTCTGACGCTTCTAAAATCGAGATGAGATCACCCGCCAAATTCGCCTCAACGCCGAGATGAAATTACCCGAAAAGATGTTAGGTTTGATTAAATTTAGCACGCTTATTCTCTCTTCTATATTCCTGCTCTCAATAGCGGTCTGCCATGGGGCTGACCTGCGCAGTACCAGTGCAACCCTTGCGGCTCCCGATCCAGTAACTGCTGGAAAGGGAATCTATGCGGTTCCAAACGAACTTACCCCCATTAAGGCTATACCCGTGCTGAGGCGCGCACCATCGGGCGCGTACTTATCAATTGGCACCGAGCGCGGCTTCATGTCCGCAAGCCTTTCGCCACAAATCACTTCATTGATCTGCTTTGATTACGATCACGGCGCAGTGTTGTACGACCTCGTTAATGCCGGTCTCCTAAAACTCAGTAAAAACCGACATGATTACCTAAATCTGCGGCTGACCGAAAATTTTGAACAGTGGCGAAATCGGATGAAGCAGATTCCACTTCGAGCTGAAATCAAACAGGTATTAGAAAAAGAAGAGACGTTTCAATGGTGGACGACCAATGTGCGGGAAAGGGGTGATTTCGTTGAATTTCACGAGCCAGCACCATCTGCCGCGAAGGCCTACCCATATAAGGGCGCAAACTACCTCTATGACGACGTACTCTTTCAACGAATCCACGACCTTGCAATGAAGGATAAAATATCCGCGTTTGCTGTAGACCTTCGTGATCCCTCACAGGTCCAGGCCCTCGCCGACGCGATCCGAGCAAATAACGAGAGCCTCGCCATTATTGACATTAGCAACGTTTGGCAGTGGTTTGGCGGAACCAAGAATATCGAGAATATTGAGGCTAACCAACAGGCTCAAGTTCTGAGCGATGCGATTGGAAAGCTTCGGGGTGCAACGACGGGGAAAACAGTTTTGCTTGCGACAACTTGGGGTGGCGAGGTCGAAAAGTTCCCTAAAGCATTAGCGAAACCTGATAGGGCATCACGGTTCCCCCGAAGCAGGTATGTATCGTTCAGTTCTACACAATATATTGGAGCACAGTTTTCGGAATTGCCTGACAACAGATCTCTCTGGCGGCACCTGAGGTTAGGCATTAACGCGAATAATTTGGACGAGGCGTATTCATATGTCGAACTTAACGGCCAGCCACTCTATTTTGACTCGAAGGAGCGCGGTCAGGCGATCGCTAAGCTTGTGAACAAGTTAGGATCACCTAATAAGAAGCTCCAACAAGAAGGCCTAGACGGACTGCTTGTTCTCGCAGGATCTGATTCAAGGCCTAACGATGCTGCAATCGCCATAAAGGCGAACCTTGCTCGCATTCAGGACACTGTTGTTCGCGAGTCGGCGCAATTGCGACTGATCGGGCTGAAACAGCGAATTCGAGGCGCATGCTTGCGGAGTTTGCTTGAGGCTTTGAATCCAAAGTGAAGTTCGCCTGATCATAAATCAACGCTCAAAAAATCAACCCTCCAGCCCCTTCCAGAATCTCTGGATTGCTGAAGTCCGAGACAGTGCGGAAAATATCGCGTTATTAAATGCCAGCCGTTATCTCGGGTATCTGTCTTGGACCGTTTTACCAATCAACTAGAATCGCTTGTCTTTCTGAATGATTCAGGAGTTATCAGGAGCGGCAGTTTCCCCCTGAATTCGACAGACGATTGCGTCGGTGTTACATTTCCATCATAAGGACAAGCAACCATAAACAGATCGAACAGGTCTGCCGCGACGCGATCCCACAGCTTATGGCAGATATGGGGCTTGGATTACCTGAGGTCGTAAGACCAACCGACGGTGGATGGGTGAATCCCGGATATTTTGTTAACGACCGGTATGTTTTTCGGTTTAACGCACGTGATCCGCACCTGCCCAAGTTTCAGCGCGAGCGCCTCGCCTACGATCTAACTGCTCGTAAAGGGCTACCGGGCCCACAGGTAATATCTTTAGACGTCAGCAGGCACCTGTGTCCGTATGACGTTATCGTGACCTCCGTAATCCAGGGCTCGACGCTTGAACAAGCATGGTCCGGACTATCGACCGAGGACCGAGGCAGGTTGGCTAGCGCGGCTGGATCGACGCTGGGCAGCATTCACGAAATTCCTATTAGCCGATTTGGCGGTCTATCGTCCGAAGAGGATCAATACTCTACTTGGTACAAGTGCGTGGAATCCCTTTTCATGAAGCACCTCCAGCGCGCAAAATTACTGGGCATTTTCAACGAAACTATTGAAAATGACTGCAAGACCCTTCTCGATCGGTATTCTGGCGCACTGGCAAAAATTAAGACTCCTTCTCTCCTGCATGGAGATTACCAATTTGGAAATATCCTAGTCGATCAGGGACGAATACGCGGAATTATCGATTACGAGTGGTCCCTGGCAGGAGATCCGGCATACGACCTTGCCTATTTGGCTAGGCTTGAAGATTCTACTCCTGGAGCCCGTGAGCTGTTTGTGCGAGGCTATTTGTCCGCGCATGGAAATAGGGATTCAAATTTATTTGATAGAGTTCCCATTTATAAGACCCTGCGAAATATTGAGCTGTGTATTGTCGCTCACGAGCACTTTGGAGAAGCTGATGCCGCTGAGTATCGAACCATCACGGCTGAGGCGATAGGACTGCTTTTGAAGGATACAAAGGCTGGTATTTCTGGTGCTCGAAAAGGCTAGCAACGCGGTGAAGAGTCCGCACCGCCACCTGGCCATATTCTCTCGGTTTTTCGGTCACAAAAATCTAAGAAAAACTTCACCAACCCTCGCGCTTATTTCCGATTTTTCGGTTTCCATATAAATAGGCCGAAAAAATGGGCTATTTTTGTCATTTTGCAAATCTGCGTCGCGATTGAAGAAAAAAAGTGACGCCTTCAATTTTGCTGCCAATCAAAGAGGTGTCATGCGGGCGGCCGCAAAAGACTTCGAAGACCTCGGAGAAATCAGAATATTTTGCGCTGACTTCGTGATGGCCTCGCTGGAGCCGTGATCGGAAACGCTCATTCACTTTAGCGGGGTGTTCGGAAAAGGTAGCGCGGAACCGTTTTC